>Ga0307976_1000202_pt1 | contig 36976 bp, 28 predicted proteins | sample OrgLakmetagen919_FD_201836 | JGI IMG/M metagenome (GOLD analysis project Ga0307976, IMG submission 201836) | Saline water microbial communities from Organic Lake, Antarctica - #919 | ecosystem: Environmental > Aquatic > Non-marine Saline and Alkaline > Saline | place: Antarctica: Organic Lake... | reverse complement strand
TCCCCGGATGGAAAGTTAAGGGCCGAAAAGACAAAAAGAAACCCCATAAGATCCCCCTGACTAAACGGGCTATCGAGATTCTAAAGTCAATGCCCCGTGATGGTGGAGCCTATGTCTTCCCCGGGTACCGTGGCAAAGCAACGATGAGTGAAAATGCTCTCAATAACACTGTGAAAGATGTTCACGATATTGATGCAAAAGCTGGAGGAGCAGGGTTTCTAGACCCGGAGTCAGGGAAAATCGCAACTGCTCACGGGATGCGCGCTGGCTTTAAAGATTGGGCCACTGAGGTTAGCCATGTAGAAGACTACATTTCAGAACTTGCCCTGTCTCATATCGATACTTCTTCTACCCGAGCAGCTTATAAACGGGGCCAGCTCCTCCCCAAACGGCGAAAGCTAATGAACGCTTTCGAAAAGTACCTTTCATCGCTCTCTGGAAAGGAAAGCAAGCAATAGTTGAGCAAAAGCGTCTAATTGTCCAAATCGGTTAATTAGACGCGCCACCTGCTTCTCTACCTTCAGTAATGTACGCCGTGAACACTAATCAATTAAGGAGAAATTTTATGAATATCAACAGTGAACAAGCCAATCACACAAATGGCGTTCTGAAAAGTATTCCCGGCGCAGTGATTAATGACATTCCGGTTTTCGCAACTGTCGCTCAACACTACTATGAGAAAAAGTGCCAAAAGTTGGCCGGGCGCAACCCGAAGAAACAAGCTCTGAGGCTGCAAATGACCCTGGAAAAATATTGCCTGCCCTCGCTCGGTGAGATTCCAATGTCAGAGCTCAAGACGAGTGATGTTGTGCGGGCACTGAAACCGATCTGGGAAGAAAAGCCGGCGGTTGCAGAGCGAGCTCGACTTACTGTCTTTAACGTCTGTGAGATGGCACGAACTCATGGTCTTAATCATGAGGCTCCAAACCCGGCTAGGTGGGCGGACAATTTGGAATATTTTCTGCCACGGTATTCCGCAAGCTTGCAGCCAACGTCCGCCCCTTCGATCGATTACCAAGAGCTGCCGCGTTTCCTTCGTTTGTTGCAAAAATTCGATTCGAATTCAGCAAAGGCGTTGGAGATGTTCGTGCTCACGGCGGCACGTCCTGAGGAGGTTCGTACTGCAAAGTGGTGTGAATTTAACCTGGATGAAAAGTTATGGAAGATCCCTGGATGGAAAATTAAGGATCGGCGAGAGGGACAGGATCACCAGATACCTCTAGCGGATCGGGCGGTTGAGATTCTCCAATCTCTGCCACGGAGCGAAAGTGACGCTGTGTTCCCGGGACATAGGGGCAAGGAATTCCTGAGCCAGAATGCTCTCAACAATGCCATAAAGGGAGTGCACGAAGCCGACCTAAAAAATGGAGGGCCCGGGTTTTTTGATTCAGAAACTGGAAGAGTTGCTACTGCGTCCGGTATGCGGCGAGCTTTCAGGGCGTTTGCAATAGAGGAAGCGGGGGTCTCGGAGTATCTCGTCAAGATCGCGCTGTCCCAACTCGACAAGGCAACTGCTAATCAGTCGCCCATTCTGGTGCAGGCAATTTCAAAGCGGCGATTGCTCATGGACAAGTTTGCGAAGTATGTCTCGTCCCGTGATAACCTCAGCCGCAAGTAAAGTGTAGATAGGTTGCGTGGTGGCTGGTTGTCGAATTGGGGCGATTAGCCACTGCGAGAATCCTCGCAAACCTTGGCCTCAGACTGCGTTCTCACGTGAAAGCCTCACCAAGCTCTCGGTCAAAAAAATTCTTGTAATAAAAGTCTTACCTCTCAGTTTGCATAAATCCCGATTTCCCCGCCAACCGCGCTGCTTACCGCATCTTCCTCGCTCGGTACATTTGTGGGCGTCCATTACGGACAGCCATTAACCTATTAAGGGCTACACGCCGCTGATGCTCGCGATTGATTGATAATGATGAGTACGATCTCTTTGAGTTTATACGTGAACACGGATGTGGATCATTGGAGACGACGTACCGGGATAACAGAACAGGCAGAGAAATCGGCTGCCGGCAAATCGCTTCGTATTTCCAAGCTACCGCGGTATTGAAGTGGTTCTTGAGTTCACCGGGTTGAACAATAGTGACAAATCTGGCCTTTCTCGGTCTAAACAAGATAAATGATTAATTTGACGAACCTACGGGGGCTTCAATCTCGCTAATGTATCTGTACCGATAATTAGTATGGGAGTTCACAGATATGTATTTGAGAGATGAAGATGTCGCGAAACGGTTCGGAGTAGCCCGGTCGACCATCTGGCGTTGGGTCAAGCTGGGGCTTTTCCCGCAACCCTACAGGCTCGGCCCGTCAACAACACGCTGGCAGGAAAAGGATATCGTGGCCTTTGAAGCGAGGGCAGCGGGTCGTTAAGGAAATTCCCGGTGTGAGCTTTTGCGTGTCGCCGAAAATGGCGATCAGTGAGTTTCGAACTCAGTAGTCGCCAAAACTACGTATACCAGACCAAGGTTGCCACTCATTCCATGCGAAAGCTGCCACCCCCGCAGGCTGCCGGACTCACCCGATAAAACTGTCCGGCGCGAGATAACTTAACGGTACGCTGACCCTTCTCATCTGGAGAGGGGCAGATGCCAGCGGAGATGTGATCCATGCGTAAGATCAGAAGTTCCTCGCATCAAATGGGAGCGAGGGCTGAGTAACCGCCAGATTGCGGCGTCAACCAACCCTCCGTGAGCCACCACCTGCGCCGCACTGCTTAGGTCGTTCTGAGCTTGTCGAGGCCAATAAAAGGCATCCCTGGGCCGTAAAAAGCGGGGATACGTGCACCCAACCCGAAGAATTAGCGAAAATAATGGCCTATCTCGGCCTAAACACGGAAAACGATTAATTTGACGAGCCTGCGGGGGCTTCAATCTCGCTAATGTATCTGAACCACATTAACTACTTCAGTGAGGTTTCAGATATGTACCACAACATTCGTGAAGTCGCCGAACGGTTCGGCGTGGCTCCATCCACCATCTGGCGTTGGGTAAAAGATGATTTCTTCCCCAAACCATACAAATTCGGCCTAGGCACAACCCGCTGGCGCGACGAAGATATCAGGGCGTTTGAGGCTAAATCCGCGACTCGTTCATGAGTTGCTGTGGTCTTACAAAAGTAAACTTCAGATAAGAAGCATGCGGCTTGGCAGAGAGTTATGAATCAACCTTTGCGCCACCTGATAAGTCGGTTTTTGCATTCTCCATCAGGCAGCGATGAGTTATTCAGTGATTGCTTGAGGCCGAACAGCTGCAGGGTTTCTTCGCTGCTGATCGCCTCGATGGAGAGCCCCATATCAGTTAATTGCTGTCCCGGAGGTTTATAGAGCTCTCGCCAGACGAAATCTGTGGTGACAAACTGATGGGGCAATCTGAATACTGTTTCCAGGAGGTTGCAGCGGTGCAAGTCTATCCAGATGTTCGTGTCAGAGACGAGAATTTTCGTGGGCATCGGCGCCATTACCTGCTTGTCCGTTTGCCATCACATCCTCGATTTCTCCCAGACTGACGCCAAGTAACTCAGCCGCTCTGGATGGGGTTACTAGCCCCTCCGCCAATGCTCTGTATACGATCTGACGCAAGCGAAAGGAGTTCTCCGGATCCAAAGGTTCCGGTTCATCTTTCCGATAGCCCCTGGAAGACCAGAAACGAAAAGTGCTTTGGTAGAAGCCCTGCTGAACAATGTCCAAATCATAGAGTCTTCGCAGGAGCGCCTGGATAGAGATTCCCCATTCCTCTTTAGCCAGTAAAAATTCCTTGAACAGCACCCGTCGGCGGCTGGAACCGAAAGTTGCTTTCACCTGGCTGGCGGGAAACAGGAATGCGCCAGCAAACCGGTGGCACCAGTGCTCTTCATTCCGAGTGCCATGCACTGCTTCCGGAATGTCCATCACAAGGTGGCCCAGTTCGTGGGCCAAATTGAATCGCTGCCGCTCTCCGGGTCGCTCGATGTTGCTTACGATCACAGCATCAGCGCCATCGTTAACCACAGCACATAGCCCATCGAATTTTTCATGAGCTTTCAGGCCAACCACCTTTATGCCATTTTCTTCGAGAGTTTCAGTCAGGTTGGCAATAGGGTTGGTGCCAAGATTCCATCCTTTCCGAAGGGCTTCTGCTGCCTCTTCAATGTCGTCGACATTGGACACAGTGAAGCACTCCCGCCATTGGGCGAAGCCACCGGCAGCATGGTCGGTTTCAAACAGATCTTCCGCAGCCAGATACCGTTCCAGGTGCTCCCGAACTTGCTCTTTGACTGCTTCCTGCTGTTTTTTCCCGAATGCAGAGTGCTTCCGGAAGTCCACCTCGCCAAGTTCGACGGAATCGGAGCGAAAAAAGTACTCAGGGTTTACCCCTAGCGCGTCCGCCAGTTGGATCAAACGGGTGGAATTGGGCGCGTCTTTGCCCTGCTCATATTTCGACAGAGCCTGTTTGGAGATATCTCCCAGCTGGTCAGCGACTTGCTGGAGGGACAGGTTTTTCAGAACTCGCGCACGACGCAGACGATCATGCAACATGGCTCTATTCCTTTTAGGTGACAACAACTAGCTTGGTTGACGATTTTAGTTCTGCGTTGTCATTTGTCAACCTAGTATGTGGACTTATGACAACAGGACACAAAATGTAGTGTCTTTCTCTACAGAATGACATTTCCCTCAAATCTGGAGGCTTGGAAGGGCTTTCTTAAGGAAGGATCCCCAGCTCGGTAGGGATCCGAACCGGGACGGCGCAAAAGGGCAGGTCAATGAGTGCGATTCATTAAAGTCAGACTGCCTAAAAATGGGTCATAGCTAAACAAATTGCTTGCAAAGAGACGGTAAGCCTCCCGCTTCCTCGATGCTAAGGACTTCGCGGTTGAAATCGTCGATCAACTTCAGCAAACAATGAATGCGCCCAACACTAGTTATCGTGCAGCACCCGGTGAGCCTTGGCTGGCTGATATAGTTGTTCGTTTTAGACGACAGGTATTGATGATTATCGAGCATGAATATGCGCCGTAGCATCCTACTAAAATCAGCAGGATCTGCATGCCGTCTTACGGTGCTTTATCGAGGTCGGATAGCGACATTTCCGCTTCTACTACATTGCGTACCAACTTTGCTGATGGGCAGAAGTGGTTGTCACTTTTGATCTCCTCATAAAGTTTTACCAGCATGCGCAAGTTATCGCCGGTTTTGAGAGCATCAACGGCTCTGGCTAAACGTAACCTGGCGAAGGTCGGTGTTATCCCCAGTTCGACACCAATCTGGCTGTCGTCCAGGTGCTTATGGAAAGAGGGGAGATAGACGTTTTCGTTATCGTGGATGCCGTATTTGACTCGTAAGACTTCCGTCCATTCTGGCTTCAAATTATCGAAAATGTTGAACAAGTTTTTTCTCACGTTGCAGGGGAGACAACGGAAGGTAAGATCGTGCTCGTCCTGAGGCACGTAGATTAGCGGGAGATCAATGTCGTTACCCACACCATTGAACTGCCCCGTTTTCTCTCGTATCCGTTCAGCACGAATCAGCCACTCAGAGACAGAATGCGCAAGAAGGATGGGTTGCTCTACTGGTACCGGATCCCTGCGTGGCAGTCCCTTTGAGATCGCCCATGCTGCGAGATCAGCTGCATACCAGTTAAGGTCAGTTTTCAGCTGGAAGTAGCTGGCCTGCAGGTCTGAAAGTTCCTTTTCGAGCACCTCGATATCGATTGCTCTTTTGGAAAGCTTGTCGTGAGCTTTAAAAATCTTTTCGATTTTGAGGTCAGGGTTTGAATCCAATTTACGTCTCCGATCGGTTGCTTGATTACTTCGATAGTTCTGATAGTCGGTAACGAGACATAAAGCGGCGCGGGGCGGTCTAATTGCCGGAAAAATGAAATTTGGCCAATACAGCCCACTTATTCCATTGGGAAGTCGCCAGCGGGCTAGTACAGATCGATCGAACTACTGTGGTCAAAGGCTCAGCTGAGTTTCCGTCGTTTATCTCACGCATCACTCGCACTGAAGGTCGCATTTGTTGACTCACCTACGAATCCGCCTCGACCGAGACCGGGTGACCCGAGAAACTACGGGTCGGCCACCCCGTGTTTGATCCTGAAAAAGTTTGAGTGGCCCGAACCAGTGCTGATCCTTTTCCATGGCGGAAATCATCAACCTCATCGCGCGGATGTAATCCGCCATGGTTGTTGGTGCGAGCCCCTGGTTGTCAAACCAAGCATCTTTAATGAAATGCAGGTGCTTCAGTTTGATCTGCTCCCCTCGATGAACTTCTGGAAATTGAGTGCTGATTGCATCCGCCATTGCCTGGATTCTCTGAATTGTCCGGCTTTTGGTTGCATGAGAAGCCCCCTCTGTCCAACGGACTCGCCTGGTAATGTCGGTAATATCCATTAATAACCTCCGATGTAGGAAGCGGCGACCTGCCAACGGGCGTGACCGAGCTGGCGAGCAACCTCCTCGCGCGCGTGCCGGTCCAACACGCGGTCTCGGATTGGTCCGCGAAGCGGTGATGGGCCGCGGACGATTTCTTCATAGATGTCTTGGGCAAATCCGGCTCTTAATTCTCGATATGACGGTATGCCGCATTTAAGTAAAAGCCGTCGGCAGCGGTTGAGGGTAGTCCTGTAAAAACTGATTACCGTGTCAGTTTTCGACAGCAGACACCGTGATCCGTCAGGACGAGCGGCCAATGCAAATTCCAAGGCGTAACGCTGGAATTTGCCAGCTTTGATCGTCCGAGTTCGACACACTCTTCCGCCCTTGCAGCCTTCCAGAATTGCGGCGCTGCCTGTTTGCTCCACCTCTTGTTTCATCCGACACAGATCCTGAAGCATTGCCTCCCTAACTCGCATTCCCCATGCGCGGGCTAACAAAACGACAGCTGCCCCGCGGTCCATGCCCTCCGCGATCATGCGGTCAACCGAAGTTGTTGTGTCAGCGATATCAGCGCGAATCTGAGTTTTTCGGATGCTCGACCGAGCCTCGCCAAGCGCCCGCCTAGCAGAGATGTGTAGCTCCTCGTTTCCGCGCATTGCGTAAAGCGTTGTGTTCACGGTTGAAATCAGATTGTGAGCATATGAAATTGAAATCGGACGATCGGTCTCACCATTTGGCCATTCATAGGGGGTATGCAAGCGATGGCGCAGGTATTGGCCATAGGTATCGATGAGTTCAAGGTCGATGTTCCGCGCATCCCGAATGTTATGTCTCATGCAGAATCGTGCGAAAACACGAATCCGAATTTTGTGGGATCGCCTGGTGCCATAATGATCGTGGCGACCAAATAGTGAATCGATAGCCATTTTCATGGCGAACAGAAGCATCTTGCCGAATCCAAAATTCCTCTTGAGATGTCTGAGGTTTTTTTTACCTTTCATGTCTGCTGTACCTCGATAACCGAATAATGTTGAAAAGTTTTTGCAGCTGAAGCGAGGCCAACCCTGCGGGTTTCGGGGCAGAGCCTGGTTCCCTCGCTGATGCTCCGCCCCCTAATCCGCAGTCAGATAAAAAACCATAACGAGTACCTCCTATGGTCAGGTGGAGCATCCGGTGTGCTGCTGCAAGCACGTGTTTAGTCCATTGCGAGCCGCAATACGCGACTGCCTTTGGCAGTGCGAAGGGGGAACGGTGGAGTCGCAGTGTCAGTGCGACGACGCATGGTGTGGCTGCCGGCCGGTAAGTGGGACGGCGATGATGTGAACGTTGCGATTCGAGCATGCCAGTGATGACGCACTGGTTGATTTACTCAGCTCGAAACCGGTTTTAGTCCGGGTTTTCGACAAGTTCTAGTCCGGGGTTCGGGTTTAAGGTATTGGAATGAATGAGGTTTTCACTCAAGATTCAGTAATCTCTCTAACGTTCGCCTATTAAAAGCGGATGCTGAGAGGGTGCCATTGCTGGCGATGGGGTGAGCGAACAGATCGTTCGCCGAGGGGCTAAAAAGCATTTTATCGGCAACTGGTGTTGCCTGAGGTGCCTGTCGAGGTTAGACGGGGTTTTTTGCTGTTTGTTTTAGCAGGCCAGCTACCTGCCCCGAGTTCTCGGGTTTAAGGTACTAGTATCAGAATCCGGTAGCTGATTGTCCAGCGCTCAAAACGCTGATTTTCTGCAATTAGACTTCAGTTATTGACGTACAAGGCAAGTATTACTCTTACGGGGGGATGCTAAGGCAAGGTCGAGAATTACCTAACTGTACGGGAAGTGTACCGAGAGTGAACCAAAAGTGTACTTTAGCTAATTGCTGGCCGATTGCAGTCCGTATAGATGATGCCAAAGTACACTTTTGGTGCACTCTGGGTACACTTTGCCTCCAGCTGGGCGGATTTAGCACACGAACTGCCACGGTTGCGTATTGTCGTTACGCTTGGCCGGGATTCATGTCCATACCCCATGTTCTAGTCGGCCGATAATCTCGCGGACTTCCTGGATTCTCTCGGGAGAATCCATGTAGACAGCTGGCACCTTATGGCCGAGTGCACGAAGTGGCCGGTTCAGCCAAACTATTGCAGCTTGTCGATCACCCTCGAACAGCTCCACTGCAGCAGAAACTACATCCTCACGGAGGGTATCAACGGTTTTCTGTTGGCAATCCATCTCGTCGCTCCAGGTGATTTAGGCCGTGGTCGGAAAACTCAGGCCGATTACCGCGACAGCGATTCCAGGTAAGCTTTGATCTGGCTCAAGCCGGCAGTCGTCGTCATTAGATCGATTGGGCGCGAACCGAGCCGCCGGTTCTCTGTTGTCATCCAGTGAGCCATTGCGACACGGTTGTTTCCGGTTTGAGATTGAAGTCGCTGATAGATCTCGATTAGCTGCAGAGCCCTTTTCCCTACCTCGCTTTGCGGGTCTATTGGGGAACCTGCATCCATTGCGCTTACGCTGTCCGGGTCTGTCACGTCGTCGCCCAGAGCATCAATATATTGTGCAGTCGACAGTTTCAGCTCTGCCGCGGCCCGGGCGGCCGCTTTTGCAAGTACTGGTCCTTGATCAGGCATCATAATCGTCCGACTCCGAATAACGCATAACCTATCGTACCCTCTGCTTGGTAATTTTCGTATCAAAGTCGCCTTTAAGGAGTGCCTTCGGGCTGGCGGTGGTGTCGAACTGCCCATTCTGGCACCTACCTGTGGACCGATTCCTTTTACGTGGGAAGGAGGCTCAGGGTTTTGATGCCGCGAGCCTCCTGAGGCGAGGCTTTGTCCGACTGGGTTGGTCCCTGAGTGCAACACGTTTGGTCATTGCAGGCTGTAGATATTGATTCTTGCAGGACTTGGAAAACGTCCGGGGATGACGCAGTATGAAACCGTCTATAAGAAGTACATAGCTCAACTTTTGCCTCCTATTGCGGGCTGATTGGGTCGAACGGTTATGGCATTCAATGGGAGAGGCTGTGCTCGATTTCCTGGAATCCTGGATTGACGACGTCAACTATTCGCATTTGGCTGTTCGCCGACCGTGTTCGACGTTTCAGCGTCAGTTCCGTGGGTTCTATTCTCCTGAACTACTCGATGCATCCTATTACGCCATCGTGGACGCGCTGCCTCTGCCGGACCTCCCGGAGCTGAGGGAGGCCGGCTTGGGTGACTTCATCGCCAACCAAAATCAGTTTGACGGGATCACCTACAAAGACACCTACTACCTCTTACCGAAAGCAGCGGATGACGTCAGTATCCATTTTCATGAGCTCGTACACGTCATCCAGTGGCGAGAGCTCGGACCCCGGGCCTTTATCCAAAGATATATCGAAGAAATCCAGACATTCGGCTATAGCAGACAGGCACCGCTTGAGGGTATGGCCTTTGGCCTTCAGGATCATTTCGATGAAGGTGCGAAACCCTTCGATGTAGAGAAAGAGGTGTTTGAGAGCCTCTGATCGCCTGCGCAAATTCGATTAAAAATACAAGATGGACCTGAAGAACAATGCCTTTCCTTTCTCTTTTAGATGACCGTGCCAAACCCAAGGGGTCACGTGATCCTCTGGGTTTTGAGCTGGTCTGGTCGCATTTCGGCCGCAAGGTGGTCGGCAACCTGACCACCATCACCGGCTCGGTTGAAAACTTTACCGTGGCGCTGCTGGGTTTCTATTGGGCTCACCAACTTCATGGAAATGCGGACACAGACAATCGTGAGAAGCTGATTCGAGAAACTTTTCTACGTTACGAGCAAGTCGCTGCCTACCTACGCTACCAGTCCGGTAGCAAAGAGATTATGGGTATCACTCGCGTCCAGAAAAATATGAGCTCCCAATCCGGCCAACTGGCCATTGCTTTAAAGGCTCAGATCCTGAGCGATCAGGCGAGCTATGGACTTTGGGGCTTGTACAGCTCAGCTCTCAAGGAGTCCGGCCTCGTAGAAGGAAGCGATCGGAAACCGACAGAGGACGGGGAAGCTCTAGCGAGAGCAATCTCTGAGGATCTGGACACGAGAGAATTTATGTCAGTTTTCAGTGGAGATGGTTATTTGGCCTGGGATGCGTGTGAAAGGTTGGCTCCACAGTTTTGGCAGGCGATACTAAAAGAAGAGGTCCGAAACACCCTCACTCATGGGCTGCTTCGCGGGCGCCGGAACAATAACGTCTCTGTTCAAGAAGATCTGTACATTGTCACGAAACAACTGATTGGGGAAGGGCAGCTAACTGCAGGATTTGCTGGGAATCTCGGTGAGATCCAGTCGTTTGCTCCATCCGAATTGAAGGGGTGCTTGAACGATATCCAACAGGTGGAGCGTGTCCTAGTTGCTGCCAACAACTTGTTCTATTACCTGCTTACGCAGGATCATCGGCCTATGTCCGAGGTCCTGGAGGAGCTTGAAAGCAGGGATTATCAGTACGACCACCTTCCCAATAATTTACCCCAGGGAATGACGCGCAGGAATGCGCTGTGCGAAATCAATGACAACCTACGGGCCGGTAACCATCGTAGGGCTGTGCAGGCTGTCATCAAGTTGAACGCCGATGTCATGAAAGCGCGCGGTGGCGCGCCGTGGGTGAGTTGCGAAAATGGTGACATTCTTAACGTCAAAGTGAAGTCGGAAACGGCCCGCCTGCGTTCTCAAGCGGACCTTCTTAACAACTGGGACTACGACTACTTCCTGGGATCCTTCCTTCGCATTGCCAAAGCTAACCTGGGGGTGCGTAATGGATAACGCACAGATCTCCCAGTTCCTCGAAGACAGTCTGAATGGTCGATCGGTAAGAGCAGCAGTGTTCACCACGTACACGTTTGATCCAGGATTTTTTGAGCAGGACGTTATTCCGCTACTGTTATCCGAGAACAGCTCCTTTTCGATTGATGAGCGAGTAAAGCAGTTTCAGGTGCGTGAAGCTCTGAGGGAGGCCGAACTCCCGATCGATGTTTTTTATGACCACAATATTTTCCGTATCAGCGGTGAGAGCTCACCCGGTATGGAATACGGCTGCCATGGTGTGTCAGAAGGCAATCGTGCTTTCCACGCAAAACTGGCTTTTTTGCTAGTAGACAATGGCGAAGGTCAAGTCGATTCCCTATTGGTTTCCGCCGGTTCCAATAATCTGACCCGCGCTGGTTGGTGGGATAACGTCGAGTGCCAGCATTGGGAGGAGGTCGGGCAAGCGGATGGAGACGAGAGATTCCTGACTCAGCTCAAACAGGATTTCGAATACCTGCAAGACAAGTGCATTGTCCAATCGGAAGATAGTGCGCTCGCACATATCCAGAGGTTCCTGAATGCCTGTTTTGCTGATCATGAGACAAAGCCGGTCTACTACTTCGGGCTTTCCCACTCCCCGCGTTTTATCGACTTCCTCGCCGAGAAAATCGAGCGATTTGATGAGTCCGTCGAGCTGGAGATCATTTCGCCGTTTTTTGCGGATGATGCCAAGAATCGCCTGCATGAGGTATTTAAAGATCTTGGGGTCGGTAGCGTACGTCTCTTGCTGCCGCGCGACGACAAAGGCGAGGCACTCTGTAACCTCGACTATCTGACTCATATCGACATTTCAGAGAACGTCACCTGGGCGAACTGGGTCAAGGTAACAGCCGAGTCATTGGGAGTGGGCAAGAATAAGACCCCTTTTCGGGAGTTACACGCCAAGATCTTCAACTTTATCGGGCGTGATATTACCTATACCTTCGTTGGATCCGTAAATTTTACCCACAAAGCACTCTACGAAAATGTCGAGGCTGGCTTCCTGGTCGCAACGGATCCAGAGCCGTTGCTTGAAACAATTTCAGACGACCTGCCGGAGATGAGCCAGCGTCGCCTCGAAGTCGCTCCTGGCGAGGCAGAACAAGAGTCTCAAGGTCAAATGCCTCTTATCTGCCTCACGTTTGACTGGCTGAATAAAACGCTTAGCGGTTGTGTGCACTTTGACAGTCCGGTCGAAATAGAACTAATAGGACCGGATGGCGCAGAAACCCCCGTGGTTGAAGGCTGGCGATTGAGCAAAAACTTGAGTGACTTTGAGGACGATACTCAGGCTCTGGAAAAAGCGCTCGGCAACGGTTCATTAGTTCTTGTTCGCGGAAGGATCTGTGACTCAGAAGATTCGATTGCGCCCCATCGAGTGCTACTCCAGCAAACGCATTGGTCTCACAAACCACAACCAGAACTTGCCATGCTCTCACCTCAACAGATCCTGGCAATCTACGCGGGAATGTCTCCGGAGCGTCGACAGCTGTTGCTGACTGACGCACGGGTTAAACGGCTTTTCGAACTGGGGGAGCGGGGCGAAACGAGTCTGACCGATGAGGCGCCTCTGGAGAACGAGTTTTTCTCTGAGTATGCCGAGCTGTTCCACGCATTCCGCACGCTACGGCGTGACCTCACGGATGAGCGAACCTCATCGGAGAAGCAGGACTATTATCTCACTGGTACCGGTGTCGACAGTTTGCCAACGTTGATTGCCCGTGCCGAGGCTGTCGTCAAATCCGAAGAAATTGACGATGAACCTCTGCACCCGGTTAGCGCTTACCTTTTGTTGCTCAGTTCCAAGGAAATATATGAGGCGGAAGAATTCGTCTCTCGTCCTCACGTCAGCGAACAACTTGAACGAGTGAATAAGCTGCTCGGGCAAATCCAAGAGAGTAAATTGATCAAGCTTTCTGATGAGCGCGAAACTGATAGGGACCGTTTCTTTAGATGGTTCGAGCATCAATTTCTGGAGCAGTATCGGGTTACGGAGGCCGAGGTATGCGAATGAAATCTTATCCCATCCTGGACCTGGATACTGCTCGGAATATTCTCGACTTTAGTGGCGGCAGAGAGGAACTGGATTCGCTCGGCGAAGTGCAGCTCAGAGGCGCTGTAGCCCTCTATAACATGATCAACACGGAAGACATCGGCCTCGGCTACCTCGCGGATGAAGTCGGCATGGGCAAGACGTACATCGCGCTGGGTGTCGTAGCGTTGATGCGCTATTTAAATCCGTCCCTGCGGGTGCTCTATATCTGTCCCAGTGCCAACGTTCAGGACAAGTGGCTGCGTGAGCATGCCAGCTTTATTGATAAAAATGTGTGCACCGCCAGCTACCGCGTTCGCACCCCTGAGGGGAAACCGGCGGCTCCTGTGGCCAAGTGCGATAGCCTGGAAGATCTGATCCGAACGGCAGCCTCTGGTTTTTATGCCGATTTCTTTGTCCGCAATGGGAGTTTCAGCTTCGGCTTGAAAAAGGCCAATAGTGATTATGACGAGGAAGCGATTAAAAGCTGGAATGCGCAACGCAAGAAACTGCAGAAGATGGTTCCCGCCTTCCGTCTCCCAGATGTTGACCCCACCCACCGTGGAGTAAAAGACGAGTTCGCTCGCGCACTGAATTATGTGCTGCCCACCTTTGATCTGGTGGTTATCGACGAGAGTCATAATTTCAAACATAACTTCGAGAGCAGTGACCGAAACCGCGTGCTTTCACAGGTTTTGGGTTTCAATCAGAACACGACCGAGGAGGGCGCACTTCAAACCCAGCGTCGCGTGCGCAACGCCTTGCTGCTATCAGCCACCCCTTACGACCGCAATCTGGAGCAACTACGTAATCAGCTTGCACTGGTAGGGAAGGACAGCTTACTGAGCAATGCCCAGTCGGTAACGGACAAGGCGGAAATCGCCCGTTTTATGGTGCGCCGTCTCAACCGGTTGACGATCGGAAACCAGGAATACACTCGCAATATGTACCGGGCTGAGTGGCGCGACGGGCCCAAGGCCGCGATTGACTTGGCTACAGACGAGCAAAAACTGGTAACGGCCCTGGTTCAGAAAAAAGTTGGCGATGTACTCGGGCACAAGCATGGCTCACCGTCATTCCAAATGGGCATGCTCGCATCCTTCGAGAGCTATGGCGAAACCACGCGCTCCCCACGTGTGGAGTTTGACAGTGAAAATTCCGACGAACGGGGGCGTGATGCCCAGGACCGTAATGTCGTTGGTGCCATTGTCGATAGCTACGTCAATGCGAACCTCGGTCGCACCCTTCCGCACCCGAAGATGGACTCTGTTGCAAAACAGCTGGCCGATGCAGTTTTTCGGAAGAACAGGAAGCAGTTGGTGTTTGTGCGTCGGGTAAAAAGCGTAAAAGAGCTTAAGCAGAAGCTGGATGAGCGCTATGACGAGTGGCTGCTTGGATACCTGGAATCCCGGTTGAAAGACCATCCTCGCGTCTGGAATGCTCTCACTGACGTGGCCCATGAATACCATGAGGTTAGTCGCAATAGGGACGAACGGATCGATGAGGGGCTGGCGGAGGATGGCGACACCGGTGAGGTCGAGCCTCGTCAGCCACCGAAGAATGACAACCTCTTCAATTGGTTTTTTCGAGGTGATGCACCCAAACCCCAAAATCGGAGTGATTGGGGAAATCTGTTAACGCCAGATCAGGTGAAACAGAGTCTTTCCTTGCCGAAAAGGCTGGCAAGCCCGGTATTGGATATCAATTGGGCCCAGCTCATCTGTACCCACAGTGGCGTGAATCTCGACCAGACCATCGATCGATGCCTGGCTAAAACCACAGATGAGGCGCTCGTTGAGCTCGGAACGGCAGCGGCACAGGAATACCTCCGCAGATTCAGATTGTCTCAGCTGTTCTTTCTCAACGTTTGGATCGATCAACTTGGCCACAGTGGGTTTGTGCCACTTCGAGACCATCTACAGGCTTCGGTCAGCACACATAAATCGCAGGAGGTGGGAGCCCCCCTTTCTCGGCAAGACATTCGTGAGCAGATCGGCTTCCCGACATTATTCTCCGAGCTGGAAGCCAACGACCAACTGAAGAGCCAGCTTCTTCCCAGCCTTGACAAGCTTTTAGACCGACTTGCGCGACCGGCGACTGGCGAAGTTTCTGTTGAAACCGAAAGGCTGTTGCGCATCAACGACATCCATATGGCGCTCATTTCTACAACGTTGCGCACTGGTCACGGCATGGTCGATCTATATCTGACACGACTTTGGCAAGGGGATGGTGATCTCAGCCAGCGAGTTGTCACTGGCTGGACTAAAGATTTCGTGGGGGAGCTGTCACGTCAGTCCAAGGCTCCCGGGTTCTCAACCTATCGCGAACTAAAAGGGCTGGCCGATGAGCTCCCTGCAATTTTGAAAGCTAACCTTCCAGGCATTTTCGAGCTGGGTGCCAATGAGTATCGGCGATACCTCAGCAATCAGCTCAACCCGATTGCGCCGATCATTGGTGCCACCGGTGAGACCAATGCCCCCGGGCAACGCTCTGCGCAGGCTCGCAAGTTTCGTATGCCGGGGTACCCGCTCATTTTGGTTAGCACCAACGTCTTCCAAGAGGGGGAAGACCTGCACCTATTCTGCGACAGTGTTGTTCACTACGGCGTATCCGGCTCACCAGTCAGCATTGAACAGAAGAACGGGCGAGTTGACCGGGTCGGCTCACTGGCCCAGCGGAGGCTAACCAGAGGAACGTTTGATACTCCGAATGATGAGGATCTGATTCAGGTCAGCTTTCCTCACGTGAAAGAAAGCATCGAGAGAGTTCAGATCCGCCGTCTATCGGAAAATATCAACAAATATATGGCCTCGCTTCACGAGATTGGAAGCAACGTAGCATTGGACAAAGAGGAGATCGCGGAGTCTGAAATTGCTGATCGCTCCAGAATCGAGCCTCAGATAAAAGACTTCCTCAAAAGCCCGTTTGACCCGGTGGACCCGCGATCCGACTTGGAGCATCTTGTCATACTCAACGATCGCATAGCGGAGACCCAGACGCAGACCGAAGCGAACGTTGATCAGGCGAAACGACTGATTGCGTCTGCCCTCGGAATTGGACGGGAGGTTCGCTGGCCTTTAAGGGTTGATCTGAGCGTCAGTGACCTGGTCGGAGAGGTATCGGAGAGTGCAGAAGTCCGACTAACAACGGCTCGGGCCTCTGGAGAAATCCTTGCCCGAGTTGTGATTGATCATAAGGACGGCCGTGGAAGCGAAATACAGATCAGCTCCCAGGATGAACTAGCCACGTTGATGCACCAACAATCCTGGACCACACTCCACAGAACGTTCGCGTACCCAATTGCAAAAAATGTTTGGCGAATCGCCTATGATGCAGAAATGCTAGTGGGAGACGATATCGTAACTGTCGAGAGGGATCTGAAAGCCCTACTTGAGCGATTTGATGAAAGGCACGATCCACGGGAATACAATCGCCCAGCCAGTGCTGCCGTTCTGGAGCATATCAACCGCATACGACACGACCGATACCTGCAGATAGGGGGACAGACCCTGGAAGTGGATGTGGTTGATTCAGACGAAACGATAGGGCTCAAGTTCTGGTTTTCTGAGGGGCATTTGCAACGCTCTCAAACCGTTCTGGTATGGGAATGTGACGGGCAGTGCATCTTCTTTAGCCCGTCCGTGCCAGCTACGACGGCCCGCAAACTAACGGTTGAAAAAATCATTGAATATACCTGGGAGCGGAATCGAAACACAGATGTGGTTGAGTTCATGCTCAATGATAATCAGGACATTGTCGGCCGCTGTGTGCATCCTGTTGATAGTCTGCACTGGAGAGAGTTCATCTACTGTGCTCACGTTCTGGCGGCGGAGAGTGACCGGCTTGAATATCTGGTTTGCGAAGAGGATCAGTTTTGATTGGCCGCTTCGAAGGGAGCAGCTGACAATGCCGATCTGCGAAGGCTTTCAGAACAACTAGATGAGGTAAACAACTGATGTTTATGTCTCTTTCTGCTAGTTTTACTACCTGACAATACTAAAGAGTGTGGCTAAAGCCAGAGCCCCATCCCATCTGGCTTAGTCGCTTGCCAGCCCCCGCCGCAACGGTGGGGAGGACGGAACCAAAATTCGCAGCGAGTATTCCATGAGCACCAACATCGAGCAGATCAAATCCCTGATGCTTTCTTTGTTACCTAAGGACGGATCAACCGTCGGCAACATCAGTCTCAAAGATCAAATTCGCGATGAACATCAGCTCGATACCAGCGACAAGGACTTTGACGCTGCTCGGAACCAGCTCCTGGACGAGGGGATTATCGGGAAAGGGCGTGGGCGCGGTGGCGCTACGTATTTGAATCAGTTTGCCGCAGGTGAACAACCGATGCCTGATGGTTTTGAGTTGCAGGCGCAGCACGCCCCTTCTCAGGAAGATCTCGCCTTTGACACCCAGAAGGCAGGTTCGCCAAAGTCGAATAGGCAGCCTGCTAAGAAAAAAGGTGAGCACAGCCAAGTATTGTCCTATCGATACGACGAAAAACGGAAAAACAATCCTCATGTGGGCATGGTGGACACGCACTCCGACGGTGTTGAGCAGAAAACGACCTGGCAATACGACCCGCACCTTTCTCCAGAACTGCAGTTCGATTCAACCAGGTCTCAAATTGAAGACTTGATCGAAGATGCTCTACACGCCCGAGAAGTGGAAGCGAAGCAAGCCAAAGAAGACCTGTTGGTGTGGCTGGATCATGCCTTGGCGGCCGATGATGAGGCGGCCATTCGGGAAGTGGTTACCAATCTGAGAAAGAGGGTAGAGGACAAGGATTTTCTGGAACGGGAGCGTGAAGATCTTTCTGAGCTCAAGCGCATGCAGGCTCCATATCTGAACTGGACCGGCAAAGCGGAAAGGACCAGTTTTGAGGTGGATACCGTGTCGCTTCATGTCCACGAGCGCATTGATCCAGCAACGATTCTCGCCGTCGTTCAGAAACGGCTCAAAGAGACTAAAGGGAAATCCTCACCAGCACTGCAGCCAGACTTATTTCACGCTCCGTTTGAGAATCTGCCGCTCAGGGATGCCATAGATTTTTACAAGCATGAGCGGGACTGGGCTAATCGCATGGTTGCGGGCGATTCGTTACTGGTTATGAACTCCTTGATTCAGAAGGAGGGAATGGCCGGTCAGGTACAGATGATTTATATTGATCCTCCATACGGGATAAAATATGGTTCGAACTTTCAACCATTCACGAACAAGCGAGATGTAAAAGATCGCAAGGATGAAGATCTTACTCAGGAACCGGAGATGATTAAGGCTTTTCGGGACACTTGGGAATTAGGGATACATTCGTATTTGAGTTACTTGCGTGATCGTTTGCTTCTCTCGAAAGAGCTACTGACTGCTAGCGGAAGTGTATTCGTTCAGATTGGTGATGAAAATCTCCATCATGTCAGGGAACTGATGGACGAAGTCTTGGGTGCCGATAATTTCGTAGCCGTCATTACCTTTAAAAAAACAGCTGGGCAGACTTCTCAGTATCTGCCGGGGACCACGGATTTCTTGGTGTGGTATGCGCGTGATAAACCAAACTTGAGGTACCGAACGCTTTACCGGGAAAGGTCCTTGGGTGAAGAAGGTTCTGACGCGTACACAATGGCTCTTTCTGTTTCGGGTAAGGTACGAACGCTCGCTCCCGAAGAAAAATCTGGCGCGTCTCAAATTCCCACAGATGAGGCAGTTTTTCGATTTCAGTTGGCGACCAGCCAACGTGAGGGGCGTCCTTCCGGTGAGGGGTCAGCAATGCATTTTCCGGTGATGCTAAACGGAGAGGAGTATTTTCCTACCGCAAATCGAGGATGGACCGCCACTGCTGCTGGCATGGAGCGGCTGGTAAAAAGCGGCAGGCTTGCGAGGCAGGGGAATAACATTGCCTACGTGAGGAAGCTTGGAGATTTCCCTGCAATTCCTCTGACAAATTTCTGGAGCGATACGCAATCAGGGAGCGGCATGGACAAAGTTTACGTCGTCCAGTCCAACCAGAAAATCATAGAGCGTTGTTTGCACATGACGACTGACCCAGGCGATCTTGTGCTAGATCCTACATGTGGCTCGGGGACTACAGCCTTCGTAGCAGAGAAATGGGGGCGGCGATGGATAACATGTGATACGTCGCGAGTAGCTGTTGCGCTTGCTAAGCAACGTCTTATGACGGCAAGTTTTGAGTACTATGAATTGAAGTATCCGCAGGAGGGGCTCAAAGGCGGATTTATTTATAAGTCGATTCCGCACATCACACTGAAGGCGATCGCAAATAACCCTGAGGTTGATGATATCGACAGAAAGTTTCAGCCTAAGCTGCAAGAAGCGCTGGGCTCTATTAATGAGGCTATTTCTGGGGAAGGGAAGTTCAAAATAACTAAGGGTCATCGCAGGGGTGGAGTTCTCGACTTCACTACTAGGGAACCTGTTGCTGAAACGCTCCCGTCAGGAGTCATCGCGAGAACTAATGAGCTTTTAGAATGGGAGGTTCCAATTGATTTTCCTGGAGATTGGCCTGAAAAAGCACGCTCCGCTTTCGAGCAGTTCCATGCTGTTCGCAGGACGATGCAGGAGAAAATCGATGCAAGTATCGGAGCTCATGCCGGTCAGGAAGCCCTGACCGATCAGCCGGTAATAAGTAAGTTAAAATTGAGAATCACCGGTCCCTTTACGGTCGAAGCAGTTCCATTTGCCACTGTTCTGAGTATCAATGAACTTGAACAAACAGATCAAGCTGACACAGCAGTTGCCCGGTCTGGAGCTACCTCGCGTCAAGGCCACTGGCGGGAAGAGCTATTAAAAGTAGGAATTCGTGGAAAAAGCAGGCAACAAATCAAGCTGCAGGACCTCGAAACGCTTCCGGGTGCTCATTACATACACGCTATTGGCACCGTAGCAGACAGTGGAGAGCGTGTGGCAGTTAGCTTTGGTCCCGAGTATGCCGCACTTGAGCAGCGTCAGGTGGAAATCGCTATGAGGGAAGCTAGTGATCTCTTTCCTCTCCCCAAAATGCTTGTTTTCTGTGCCTTCAACTTCGATCCTGAAGCAGCGAAAGATATCGATAACATAAAGGGTGTCCAAGCGCTGAAAGTCCATATGAACATGGACTTGCTTACCGAGGATCTCAAAAAAGGCCGGGCCAGCAACCAGTCATTCTGGCTCATGGGGCAGCCTGACATAGAGGTGCATGAACTCAAGGGCGGTAAATTCCGGGTTGAGGTTCATGGCTTTGACTATTTCGACACCAAAACCGGTGAGCTGAAATCCGGCGGTAAGAAAAATATCGCCATGTGGCAGCTCGATACAGATTACGACAATCGTTCCCTGTATCCGCGCCAAGTTTTCTTCCCAATGGCTGGCAAGAAAGATGGCTGGTATAAGTTGAAAAAAGATATCCGTGCTGAGCTCAATGAAGATCTGCTGGACAAATTTCACGGGACTAAGTCAATTCCATTCGAGCCCGGCGACAATCGCTGTATCGCGGTTAAGATCGTGGATGATCGGGGTATCGAATCACTGAAAGTCATCAGGCTGAATTGAGGGGGGAAGCATGGCTGATAAACCGAATTCCCTGGTGATCAATTCGCCGTATGACAAGCCCGACCAGTTCTGGTCGCAGGATGATAATGGTCGCGTTGCCGGTGTAGAGAATGGTCGCAGACCCGCCGCCTATGAGCTTTACGATTCCAGAAACAATACGCGTCGAGTTGAGGAGCTGGAAACGGTCAATCGAATTCGACACCGTGTAGATGAGTGGCGAGAGGCTGGCTGGCCGGGGGTGACGAGCGTTTCCCGCGAGCTACTCAACCACTGGGACTCAAGAGGCGAGTGGGATTCTGAATCAAAGCGCTGGAATGGTGGCCCAAGGCCTTATCCGTTTTACTTTTGCCAGCTTGAAGCCATTGAGTCTTTGATTTGGTGGCTGGAAGCTCCGGAGGATTACCGCCAAGGGATTTTTCTGCAAGGCGACGGCGGTCCCTGGGAGCGCATCTGTAACAAAATGGCGACAGGCTCTGGCAAAACCTCGCTAATGGCTTTGATCATCACTTGGCAAACCCTCAATGCCGTCACCTATCCGAAAGACAAGCGTTACTCAAAGGCCGTTTTTGTGGTGGCTCCGGGTCTCACGGTGAAAAGTCGGCTGCAGGTGCTTCATCCGGGCAACGAGAACAACGTATATGACGAGTTTGTGTTATGTCCGAATGAGGCAATGCGCCAGAAACTAAATCAGGTGGCTTTGGTTATCGAGAACTGGCATAGCCTGATGCCCCTTAAGGAGCAGACTCGCTCCGTGGTGAAAAAGGGTAAAGAAAGCAACGAAGCTTTCACCCGCCGGGTGCTTGGCAAGCTCGCTTCGTACAAGGACATCTTGGTCATCAACGATGAGGCCCATCACGCATACCGCCAGAAAGCTGAGGTAAAGGTCAGCAAGAAAGAAGCGGAGGAAATGGGGATCGATCTGGAGGAAGCGACCCGTTGGATTGAGGGGCTGGATCGCATTCACAAGACCCGTCGAATTCGCCGGTGTTTTGACGTAACGGCTACGCCCTTTTCACCTACGGGAAAGAAAAACACAGAGAAAGGACTGTTTGAGTGGATCATCTCTGATTTCGGCCTGAATGACGCTATTGAAGCGGGATTGGTCAAGACGCCTCGAATTGTTGTGCGGGATGACGCACTGCCTGATGCGAAGACATACGCCAGCAAGCTCTACCATCTTTATCGGGACGATTCCGTAAAGCAGGATCTTGCCCGCAAAGCTCAGCCTACTGACCCCCTGCCGGATCTGGTTCAGAAGGCTTACGCGATTCTTGCCTACGATTGGCAAGAGACTGCTAAGAGCTGGGAGGCAGAAGGCCACACGATCCCTCCAGTGCTGCTGACTGTTTGCAACCGGACGGAAACAGCTTCCCGTATCGAGCATTTCTTCAACAGCGGTGACTGCCTGATATCCGGAACTCAGGACCCACTGGCGACATTGCGTGTTGATTCGAGGGTTTTGGAAAAGGCAGAGCGTGGGGAGAGCATCACCAAGGATAAAGATTATGCGGTGAGGATGGAGGAGATCATCAATGCCTCCAAGCTGCCCGCCGACAAGAAGGAAGAGCTGCTTTCATTGAAACAAGAAGAGCAGCTTCGAGCGCTTGTGGATACAGTAGGCAAGCGAGGGAAGCCTGGTCAGAATCTTAAGAACGTGATTTCGGTAGCTATGCTATCGGAAGGTTGGGACGCAGCTAACGTAACCCACATCATGGGCTTGAGGGCGTTCAGCAGCCAGCTTCTATGCGAACAGGTTATTGGCCGAGGGTTGCGGCGTGTAGCACACGATATGGATGAGAACGGCAAGTTCATTCCTGAATACGTGAATGTATTTGGTGTGCCGCTTTCGATTTTCCAGGAAGTGGGTGAGGGCGGTGAGACACCGCCTCCTCCAAAGCCCAGTGTGCGGGTAGAGGTTGAGCCTGGTAAAAACCACTTCGAAATCCGTTGGCCCAATATTGATCGAGTCCAGACCGTTCTTAAGCCAGAATTGAGGATGGATTGGGAGGCCGTTGATTCACTGACGCTGGATCCAGCTCAAACGCCACTGAACGCTGAAATCGCTCCTGCGCTGACTGGTATTCCAAATCTTGCACAAGCGTCGCAAATCGACTTGGAGAAGGCTGTAGAGGATTTCAGGCTGCAGCACCTGATCTTTCGTGCAGCGAAGAAGCTGTTTCTGAGCAGCAGCGCCGGGTTTGAAGGGGACAAACAGTACCTGGCCGTTCAGCTAATTCGTATTGTTGAGCAGTTTCTAGAGTCTGACAAGTTAGATATCCCAAGCCTATGGCACCAGGACCCGGTTCGCCGCCGACTTCTGTTCGCTCTGAACATGGATAACGTCGTCACGCATGTGAACCGTTTTGTGAGCAAACAGAATGTCGAACGCCTTGAGGCTTTGTTTGATGAGCATCAGCCGATTGGAGCAACTTCCCAGATGCGTCCCTGGCTAACCACTAAGCCGTGCAGGCAGGCCGAGCGCTCGCAAATCAGTCATGTGGTATACGACAGTACTTGGGAAAAGCTGGTCGCAGACGTTTGTGAGAAGGATGAAGCAGTCCACTCATGGGCGAAGAACGATCACTTGGGCTTCAAGGTCCGATACCTGTGGAATGGCTCCTCGCGGAATTTCATACCGGATTATCTCATTCGGTTAAAGAACGGCCAAACACTGGTGTTGGAAGTCAAGGGCCAGGATTCAGAGCAAAATCGGACCAAACGGGCGGCGATGGATGTCTGGGTCAAGGCGGTGAACGAGCAGGGGGGCTTTGGTTCCTGGTGCTTTGACACGGTATTTGACCCGAGTTTGGCGAGGGATGTGATTGCTGCGCATTCCAGGCAGCCTGTTTCTGCTTGATATTAATGCATATAAACCGGCAGGTAAGGCAGTAAGAATGGAATTTTTCACACAGGGTAAAGGACGACTTGTTGGGCGTCATGATATACCCAAACAACTTTGGTCCTCAGCATCTTCAATTATCCACCTGCCCCCCATGTTGGTTGCATCGTGGCGAGATCTTCTCCAAAAGCGAGGACTGCTCGACAGGGCCAAGCAACCGGCGCCCGAGAACCTGGTCGGTGGTTTGACCGAAAAGGAATCAAAAGACCATTTGGTTTGGCGTTTCACAGGTTCATCAGCAAGGGTATCGATGCTGATGCTGGACCCTAAAGGTAAGTTGGAGAATATCTCTGACGCCTTCTATCGCACGTTTTCTGGTAACCGCGTTTTCATTGCCGACATTCCTGCTGGCGCAGGGGCTGCAATCCTTACTGTACTGACAACGCTTGCGGAGCTTCGTAAGCAAGAGCGCATTCCTCGGAATCCTCTGACAGTGGTCATTCTGGCTGGAGAGCTGTCACAATTTTCCCGGGGTTATGCAAATTCAATGCTTGAGAAGGTTAAAAAGGATCTGGCGGATCAAGCTATCAGTATTGAGTTTCATTTGCGGCCTTGGGATGCCCTGGATAAGTTCTCGACTTCAGACCTTGTTCGAAACATGACCCTTTTTAGCCAAGACGCGGCCGCTAGAATGGTGGTATTGGCAAATTTCTCAGGGTTCTTGAATTCGAGTACTAATTGGAAAAAAGCCCAAGCACAGTTCGAGGAGATCTTCCGGCACAGCACAGATGAAATCTATAGCACAGCAATTTGGATCGAGCCTGGAAAGAAAAATGTTACCAACGAAACAGGCTTTTTCCGCAGAGTAACGAAGTGGTTTAAGGACAACCTTCAAGGCAGCCTCAGAACAGAGAAAAGTCAGGAGGAGATGAGTTTCGCTCGTTCAGAGGCACAGGTGAAACATCCGTTGAAAGACCACGAATTCCGGTCGAATCTCACCGTGTTGCGATTCGATTTGCCAAGCGTAGGTGCCGCAGAATGAGGGCTCAGACACTAGCGCTGCGGGCGATCAACCAGTACCGGCGAAGAGATACGCTTGCTTACTTGGGGCTGCGATATTTTCTGAATAATCGGTGCTCTCGGAGAGACCGATGGGCCAATGAAATAGCGACTCACTTGGTCCGGACTAGGAGCAACGCCCCTTATTTCCGGTCTCAGCATTTTAAGGAAGTTGATGACGAGGATCAAATTCTACACAGGCCGATAGATATTCCGTCGCCGACAGAGATGTATGCAGAAGCAGCTCTTATCAATCGCTGCTCAGCGGAACCCGCCTTTCAAGCCCGATCATCTGTTTACAGTTACCGGCTGCCGAAGAACGGCTCGGCCGACGGCATATTTGAGCCCTATTTTAATGGATTTCGGGAGCGGCATAGATCCATTGCAGAAACCAGCCATGGTGAGGATGTCGACTTCCTTTTATACACAGATATCAAAAAGTTTTACCCCTCAATAACGATAGCTAGAGCGTTGCAGGTATGGAAGAAACGCGCAGAGGCGGCAGGTCTTGAGAATGGGTGGTTAGAAGTAGGTGAAAGGATCCTCAATGACCACGGTGTGATCTCCGGACGTTCGGGAGGACAGGGAATCTTAACTGGGCCAGCGTTCAGCCACCTGATCGCCAATCTAATCATGGATGAGGTAGATGAGCAGATGGATTCGCGTTTTCCTGGCCATTATTGGCGGTACGTCGATGATGTCGTCATCGCAGGCACGCGGAGCAAAACAACGGAAGGTAGGTGTGTCCTCGCCGGTTTGTTGGGAGAGCTTGACCTCGAACTTCATACAGGGGACAAAGACTTTGAGGTGTCAGCCAAAACATGGCTAGAAGGGGAGAACGACTTCACTAATTCGGACAGTCGCCTCTGGATGGAGCTCGTTTCGAACATCAAGAAACTGCTCCTTTACAAACCTGGCCTGAAAGATGAGCTCCATCGTGCATTTTCAGCCAATGGAATTCGCCTCCCGTTGTTGGATTACGAAAGCGCTGTCGCAGAGTCCTCGTTCATTGAGCGCACATCAGACTGGGCGCGTCGATATCGTTGGGCTAAGAGGCGGATCCAGGAGGTTTCTGTAGCGTCTTTGGTGCGCCAAGCGCTATTGGCCAGGCACGAGTATAACGAAGCCCTCAGGCGCCATTTGGAACAAGTGCCTGCGAGCGGCTTTGGGCGGAAACGGGCAATTCCGAAACTACGCTATTTTGCAGGCAGGCTTATTTACCTTCTGCCAGATGACCAGCTGTTAGCAATGGCAGCGAATCTGGAGGAGCACCCTGAGCTATTTCTCATCGCCCGGGTTAGCAAAGCAGTTGGCACGAAGGACGTGACGGAGGTTTTGAGTCTGGGCACGAACGCGGTCAACGCAGCAGCTCAGGTACTCCGGACCGGAAAAGATCAAATCAGTTGCAACATTGATCGATTAGATGAAGTGCAGAGTCAAGGTGCCGCGATGCTAGTGATAAATGGACTGAGACTCAATGGTATCGACGGTCACCGAGCTCCAATTAATGATTTTGCCGAGTGGAAGTCGGGCTGCGACTTAATGACCAGTGACGATCCATTCGTTCAGGAGCTAGCGTGTTTACACGGCGCTCAGCCAGATCCACGACATACCGAAATGCTCGATGCAGCATTTGATAGGGATGAACAGCTCGCATTTGATGTCATCACACAGTTGCAGGAGTCGAGTTATTTTTGAAGGCCTGCGACATTTGTGCAATTAGATCCCTGTCGTAGTCAACCTAATGAGAAAATGGTCTGCTCGTGCTTTTGATTTTGTTGGGCAACAGGAGTCCTAAAAAGACAGGGTGATTCATCGCTCAGAATCGATATTGAACCAAGGGTGCCAAGTGCCGATCAAAAGGTCTTCCTCAAAAAATCGCTTTGCAATGGCATTTTCTCCGAAATCAGAGCGATAAGAAAAACCTACTGAGGATTCGATGATCTTCAGCGGATGTTGCTCTTCGGGAAATATGTGCTCGATACCCCAGCGAAGTTGGCACGATGTGGTACTAGGTTGGGCTTTATGGCTTTCAGGGGGGCTTGATGCAGTCTTTCTGCGTACCCGCGCTTTAGATGGAGCGAGAACCTCCTACGGATATTTGTTGTTTTACCAACATACAGGCAAGGAAACACCAAATCTTTTGGCCACCAATCCTCATAGCGGGCGTCGACCAAATTACCTCCAGGGCCCTTCAAAACGACCGATCTGTTTGAGTCCAACAGCGTTTTCCGGTCGGCAAGCCAAGCCACCAGAAGGCGTATAGGCCCGCTTTGTGCGGCAGGTCGATCTTTCTTCCTGAACAAATGTCTTTAATTGCTTGGATGTCTTTAGGCGATTGCATCAGAGGGAATACCTTCTGTGGCTTTTAAATGTCATCCTTATTGTTCTATCTCTATCGTAACGGACTTGTGACTGCGTAATGCTCGTACACCTGTACCCGTAACCATATTAATCAAGTAGTCACCGGATTCGAGAAGTGCCGCTGCTTCCCTAAGGGTGGGGACGTAGACCTTGTTTTCAGCCCGGTTTGTCGTGTTCCCTCTAGTCAACGATGATGTTTTTTGGTTCAGGACGTAGCGGCCTGAGCGGTCGTGCTTGGCGGTGAAGAGAGCGGGTTGCCCTTTCACCTTACCGATGGCATAGATCCGTTTTATCTTGCCCTCATTAATGGCAAAGGGCTTCTCTATGGGCTCTGGTTGGACTGGGTTTGCCGCAGGTGGGATCGGTACCTTGGATCCTCTTGTGGTTGGGATGCGATCTTCTCCACCCGATAGTTCAGTTACACGGTTGAGCAGGCTGATACGTGCCTCATCAAGCTTTTCGGGATTGGTTTTGCCAGAAAGCCGGTCTCGATCCTTTCGCTGGCAGAAATAGGCAATTCGCTCTGCGTTGGCACCAGATGCGTGAGGAAGCCCTGAAAGTACTCGGCCGCTTTCGATAATGCCCGCGCTGGCAAGCTTTTCGAATACAGCGTCAACGCCTTGTCCAAGGGGGATGAATACGCAGTCTCCCGGCAGGGATTCGATTTCCTGTACCAGGCCCTTATGGATCTGGCTCCAGAGGTAGCTGTTTGAAATCATAGCCCTTCCGCCAGAGAAGTTTTGTCCCTGATCAAGAACGGGGTTCCGCAATGCGGAGGTGATGCGTATTCCGGCGAACATGAACGCCCATTCCGGCTGAACGTGAACACCTTTTTTCTTAACGCATCACCCACCGGAGTTTGTACTCCGGGTGTTCACCTTCAGTCAATTTCCTGAAGTCTTTTTCTCATCGATTCTCCTTTCAGAGCCCAACGGTGGGCGTTGTGCATGAGCCGATCCAGGATGGCATCAGCCAGAGTGTTGTCACCGATAGCGGCGTACCATTGATCGATGGGCAGTTGGCTGATAATCATGGTCGAGTGAGTCCCGTGCCGGTCGTCCATGATTTCCATCAGGTCGTTCCGGTGTGCCGGTTCCAGGACTTCCAGGCCCCAGTCATCCAGGATGAGCAACTTCACTTTGGCCAACTGATTTAGGGTCTTCTGGTAGGTGCCGTCAGCTTTGGCCTGAGTCAGCTCCAGCAATAACCGGGAGATTCGGTAATACCGGGTGCTGAGGCCGTTCAGACAAGCCTGATGCCCCAATGCACAGCCGAGGTAAGTTTTACCGCTGCCGCAGGGGCCAGTGATCAGCAGGTTCTGGCCACGCTCCAGCCAGTCGGTCTGAGCCAGCTGAGCTACCTGGGCTTTCTTGAGGTTGCGCGGGTGCTGGTAGTCGATGTCCTGAACCGTGGCTCGGAGTTTGAATCGAGCCTGGCGCACCAGGCGATCCTGTTTCCGGTGGTCCCGGCTCTGGAACTCCCGGTCAAGCAAGAGCTCCAGGCGTTCGGTGAACGACAGCTCGTCATAAGTGCCCAGCTGGTTCTGTTGGTGTTCCAGGGCGGCGGCCATGCCGCCGAGCTTCAGGTCTCTCAGTCGTGTCAGGGTTTGTAAGGTGTTCATGCGGGGATCCTAGTGGAAGCTCTTCGGGCCACGGATGTTCTCGTGGTTCTGGGGCAATTCTGTGTGCAAGGGCAACTGTTCTGGCAGCTTGTCGCGATTGCTCCGGAGAATGGCCTTGATGTGTTTCAGCCGGCCCAGGCCTTCACGGTTGGCAATGCGACAACTGGCATTCAGGCGCTCGCTGGGATATTCCTTGCTCAGGTTGAGTAACCCGAGACAGACCCGGTAGGCCTGCTCCGGATGCTCCCGCTCCTCCAACCGGTCACTGACCCAGATCAGGGTGTCCGGGCCGATGTCCCGGGCCCAGCTCTTGAGGCGTCCGGGTGACCACTGCTGATGTTTTTGATGGCGGGTGGGCATGTGCCCTGACTCGGTGGTGATGCCGTACTGGTGACTGCGAGGGTGACTGGCGATCTGTCGCTGCCGGAAGTAGATCTGTATCAGTCGCTCACTGGCGTGGAGGTCCACCCGCTCGCCCACATATTGGTGCGGCACCGAGTAGTGATGTTGCTGGAACTCGATGTGGTAGTCGATGTTGACCCGGCAACGTCGGATCTCGACATACTCATAGGGGTGTTTGGGTAAGGCCCTCAGGGCGGGCTGATCAAGTGCCTTGAAGGCTTCCTGCCGGTTGCCTGGCAGCGCTCGGAAGGGGCGACTGTTCAGGTCGTCCAGTAAGGCCCGGATACACTGGTTCAGGTCGGCCAGGGTGAAGAAGGTGTGGTGACGTAACCGCGCCAATATCCAGCGTTCAACGATCTGTACGCCCACCTCCGCCTTGGATTTATCCTTGGGCTTGTAGGGTCGTGCAGGCAGCACCGCGACCTGATAGTGCGCCGCCAGTTGCTGGTAGCTGGGGTTCAGGTCCGGATCGTACCGACAGGCCTTGCTGACGCCGCTACGAAGATTATCGGGGACGATCATCTCCGGAATGCCCCCATAAAACTCAAAGGTCCGCACGTGACTCAGCAGCCAGTTCTGCAATCCCTGACTCCAGGTTGCTTCCGCATAGGTGTAATTGGAAGCCCCCAGCACAGCGACAAATACCTGGGCCTCGTGGATCTCGCCGGTTTGCGGGTTGATGATCGGCACGGTGGGGCCGCAATAGTCAATGAAGCACTTCTCGCCGGCCTTGTGGGTCTGGCGCATGGAGCGCTTTTGCTGCTTTTGCCACTGCCGGAAGCGGTCGCAGTACTGAGAGTAGCTGTAACACCGGTTGGGGTGCCGGGCGGTGTATTCCTCCCACAACAACTGCTTGGTGACGCCTTTGCGTTTAAGTTCCTGATGGACCGTTGCCCAGTCCGGCACCTGATAACGGGTAGATGTGGTGGGATCAGCACCGGGGTAGAACATGGCCGCCAGGCGGCCATCGTCCAGATTCTTGGGAAGGGGCCAGGTGATCTCTAAAGCCTGGGCTCGGCTCAGGAGCTTTTGGATAGACCCGACACTGGTCTTTGTACCGGCACTGATCTGCCGGATCGAGAGCCCGGTTTCCAGTCTCAGGCGAAGCACATCTCTGATTTTGCGCATTGGAATTCTCTTTGCTGGCATGCCTCTGATCTCCGAAAAAAGAGCCAGATTAGCAAACCGTTGAATAAACAATGCGTTAAGAAAGATTCTGGTTGAACGTGAACACCGATTCCGGAAACGTGAACGCGGATTCCGGCATGGTGAACAGCGATTCCGGAAAATCACCGAAAACTGTTCATCTTCGGCCGGAATGGCCGTTCAGGTTAAACCAGAATACGTGTTCAGGTTCCTCCAGAATGGGTGTTCATGATGGGCCGGAATATGCAGGTGAAGTGAACCAGGTCTTGCCGGGTTTCGAACAGATCGGCGCAGGTTTGAAGGCCAAGCCAATGGTCTAGCCCGATGAAGTCCATCAGTTCGACGAGGTTCCGTCTCATGGCTCCGGCAAAGCTAGCTGCATGTTTTGCTCGTTTGAGTATCTCATCAGTCGACAAGTCCGCGCGGAGGCCATCCTTGGCCGTTTTCAGTGCGATGAGAGCCTGCTGAACGCCAGGAGTGATTCCGCAGATGACTACCTTTGCAGACTCGTTGACGAATTCGAACGGTGCGTAATATGTGGCGTAGCGGTCGTTCTTGGACAGCAGTAACTCGCTGGGGAGAGCCGTTCCGGTCAGTTCAACTTGCTGCAGTGTCTTTAGATTAAAGTGTTCCATGTTTTGCCTTTCCATATTCAGTGACCCGGTCTGTAGTGGTGTCCGACGGTAATGATGTGGCCGTTGTCTGCCATAACGGCAAACGGTGGGGCATCATTTGTCAGCGCTCGCAGAAGCCTTTTCAGGGATTTGACTAGTGCTTTCCGTTCTCGTCGGTTGAGTTCAATCAGTGACGTGCCTCCCTTCTGCTCGTCCATTTCGCCGCGCTCCAGCAGTACATCAAGCACGATGTCTGGAATGGCTCGCTGTGCAGCGCGTTTCCGACTATGTTCACTTAGTTCGTAGCTAACATTTTTCATATCGGTTTCCTCAAGGAGTTGGCTGTCGGAACTCGACTTACGATGCCGCCAGTCGGTCCAATATCTCGTTGAATGAATCGCTGTCTTTCAATTTGACCTTGTTAACCGCCGAGCGGTGAAGCTCCGGGAATTTGGCCAGACCGCTGTGCCGGGTGCTTGCCTCATCCGGGCCTACTGCCGGGTAGTGTTTGGCGATTGCACTTTCCGGCACCGCGATGTCATCCGGGATCCAGAGGAACTGGGTTTTTCCTTCATGCTGGTGCGCAAAAGCGAGGCCTCCGACAACTCGATAGCCGTCGATTTTGGCATTAGGCTTCCGTTGTGCTGGATGCTTCTCGACGGAAGGATGCTTTGCAAGCACTGCCCGAACAGTTTCTTTACCCGCAGCTGATCCCGGCAACGCCTTCGGAGGTGTTTTTCGAGCAATTTGTTCCGCCAGTTGGCTAACCAGCTGGCGCCTTCTGGCATCCGATGCCCACAGATCAAGATTCTCGAACAGCCAGCAGGGATCGATCATCAGGGCTGTGCCCAGGCGTTCGGCATTCTCTATCGTTACCCATTGCTGCTCGTCGGGATTAAACTGTCGGCTACTCAGAAACTCCTCGAAGCCCGCACGGTGTTCTGCCGGAACGATGGGAAAAACCTCAGTGGCCTTTTCCAGTTTCCTCAGCGCCTGGCCGTATATGGTTTCAGCAAGTTCCCGGGCGGAGGAACAGGCGGTTTCTGGCTTCAGTACGAAAGGGGGCAACCACTTGAACTCGCGGTACCGTCCTTTATGGATAAGCCATCGCTGTACGTCCGCCTTACGTGCCACTCCTGGACGTTCTTGAGGTAGTTTATCCTCACCCTCGGCGAAAGCCGCGAGGCGCACAGTTTCCACTGCAAGGCCACTCAGAAGGGCGACCTGTTCCCGCGTTAGAGTGTCTTTGTCCTCGCCATACTCGAATGCCATTACCGCCTCGTGGAGTTCGAGAAGCCCGCCAAGCTCCTTCCGGCGCTCGTTGAGGGTGGAGTCGACCACCAACGCTCCGGCATCGAATTCAACCAGTGATCGAAGCATTTGCTGGTCGGCGTCATCGTCCGCTCCTTGTCGCCGTTCCACTGCAAACTGAAAGCACCTCTCAATGAGCTGTTCTATCTCGAATGTTTCTCGGCGATGCCCGTTTAAATCCGTGGTTTCATGGTGTTCAAGATCCAGGGCGAGTTCCTTCCGATCATCTCCAAGGGTAACGCTGAGAAGGTCAGAGACCTCGTTAAGCACAAAATCTTGGGCCACCTGGCGAAGATTGTTAGGGGTCAGAGTTTCCATGTAATTTCCTTTTCTGGATCCAAAAAGTATATTTGGCTGCTAATTACACTTTTACTGCAGTGTGATATCGCCAGCATTGCAAGGAAAAAGTAGCTTTGGCAGCCAGAAATTGATTTTTATTTGAATCTGGGTGTCGGTGGTACTTAAAAGCTTTCAGTGCTTCTGTCTGGAGCAGTTCGCCGCGGGCGCAGAGGAGCTCCTCTGCTGAGATCAATGTTGAGTCTGCTTGCGATAGGTCCTAACGCTTAGGTCTAAGCCTATCCGGGTTTCTACTTCGGCTAGGCTTTAACCAGGCAAGGGCTTGGTCGATTCCCAATAGGCCAAATGGGACGAGTCATCATCGATAGTTGTCGAAATTGACGAGCTGCTAGACTTGCAGCTAGGGCAATAGTTGCCACTAAACCGGAGGGAAGGGGTCATGACCAAAAAGCAATTCACCGAGCAGGATTTGCTAGGCGACCTGAGCGAAGAGTCATCTCACTCAGAAGATCTGGCTGAGCCGCTTCCGCAGGAACTTGACCCAATAGAGCGATTGCGTGGCTCAGTTAAACGGTACGACAGGCCGCTGGACGGGATTTGGGAAGAGTATTTCGAGTCATAGGGTTCCGACTGTTGAAGCGGGACTTCTTGCAGATGGTATCTACAGATTCCGAGGAGGGGGCTTAGAGGAATTGGCAGTTGATCGCAATTGGTATTCTGGCCAGCGGGATGTCGCTGGTTTGGTCGCTATTCAGTCTGTGCGGACGGCTTGTGTTATTGAGGTTTCAGCGTCTGTTTTCGACAGCGCTTAGGCCTAAGCGTTGTATAGAGTATGGCTACCGGAAAACAGAACCCATCCCCGAGCCAGTTTCTGCGTCGAGGACGGACAGTGCGAAAGCTAGTGCAGCGTTCTGGTGGTTTGCAGCAAAAAGTGCCCGCCGGTATTGCAATCCATCACCGCGTGAATACGGTCGTTTTTTGGACGTTCGTCTCATCTCCTTTTAAAGCCCGATTTTCTGTTGTTTTATGACCAACAATCACGTACAACAATCTATGAGCAGAAAAGGTACCTTTTATGATCATAGGTTACGCACGGGTCAGCACCCAAGACCAAAATCCTGAATATCAGGTAGACGCTTTAGAGAAAGTAGGGTGCGAACAGATCTTCCAGGAAAAAATAACGGGCAAATTACGAGAACGACCTGAACTGTCGCAATGCCTCCGTACGCTTCGGGCGGGAGATACTCTAATTGTCTGGAAACTGGATCGACTAGCTCGATCCCTCAAAGACCTGGTTGAGATAGTCCAAGACCTCAATGATCGCGAGATCGGTTTCAAATCCCTGACGGAAACTATCGACACAACCAGCTCCGGTGGCAGGCTGGTGTTTCACATTTTTGGCGCACTGGCTGAGTTTGAACACAGCCTGATTCGCGAGCGAACATTAGCTGGACTTCAGGCGGCCAGAGCACGAGGTCGTAAGGGGGGGAGAAAACCTTCCATGTCAGACTCTGACATCAGGAAAGCGGCAGCCATGTTGTCTGATCATAATATTACGAAGAAAGAAGTGGCTGAGCATTTTCAAGTTTCCAGAACTACACTCAACGCATCTTTCCAGAGGCACACCCAAATCAACACACCACCCATTGGCATTAGCAATAAAGATAGCTAGATTCTTAAGATCTAGTCGCCAAATGTGCACACAAATATAGATGTAATCATAAGAGTTTCATTTTAGATCAAAATCCGATCAAATTTTTTAAAACTCAGTTTTTTACGGTTTGGACTAATCATGAATCAGCAAGATGCACATATTTTTGACTTTGAAGAGGCGGCTCTTGCTTACGCAATAACGGCCGAAAAGATGATAGAAGGTGACGGCAAGCTATTAGAAGCAGAGCCAGCGGTTGTCCCAATATTTGTCACTATGCTCTATCAATCGTTAGAAATCTCATTAAAACATGTAGGAATTGAGTCTAACCTATTTAATCGTAATGAAACTTTTAAAAAACAAACCAAAAAAGGCCACGGGGTGGAGGATTTAGCGAGATTAGCTTATGAGCGGTTAGGGTCATCGTCATATGATCCTATAATTGCAGCCATGACTTATAATAATTGCGGTCATAATAGCGCGCTAGTCATCCGAGAAATGATATATGGTGATCGAATGTCTAAAACTCGTGAAGTCTACGCTTCGCGCAGATTAGGCTATGGAGAAATTGGTAATTCTGATTTCGCTTTAATTAATCCACTCGAAGAGTGGGTTTGTGCTGTTAAGGAAACTGCAGAAAATATACAAAAAGCAATTGATATAATTTCTCAATGGCACAAATCATCGTCAATAAATTCAGAGAATTTTTTGATTCGTTTTGACTAGCGGTGGTTAATCTAAAGCATAATAGATTTTAAGCAGCCGGAGAAAACTTCAAGTGAAAGCTAAATTTATTTTCGTATTTATCTTATCGATAGCTATTTTCTCTTTTACTCCCTCTTTCTTGTCTGCTGCTGATATTCGGATGGCTTCGCCCAATAAGGGTATTGATACCTCCAAATTACTTGTAATTTCAGGGGATATTGAAAGAGGTGATACTGAGACTTTAGCCAACCTCATTTTTAACCTCTCCGAAGATCAGCTCCCCATTTCCACTCTTCTGCTTGGTCCATCAAATGGTGGGAACCTTGAGGAGGCAATGAGTATAGGATTCTTAGCCCGCAACTTAAAGTGGAAGGTTATCGTTCTTAATAAATGCTACAGCGCATGCTCGATGATTGCGCTTTCAAGCGTTTATCGCGTTTTCGCAGGCGAAATTGGGCTTCATCGTCCTTATTATAATCCGGAGTTTTATGAGGAGACGGATCCATTCTACGTTGAGCAATGGCATCGCCGAATGGATAAAGAAGTCCGAGATTTTTTGGAAGACGCTTATGTTTCCGAATCGATCATTGAAAAAATGATGGGTGTTAGTTCCCGTGAGATGTGGACGATATCAGCAACTGATGCTGACAGAGTTCTGTCCAACTTTCCGTCTTACTTTGAAGAATTGATCTTTGCTCGATGTACAGGAAAACCAGTAACCATACCGGAATTTGGGATGAATGCGGACTGCTTGAATCGTGAGCTGAGCCAGATGCAGCGCCAGTCTTTAATTACTTTCTTGGAAGCGATTTCTCAAGGAGAGTTTTGACGGATTCTAGGCGACGCCTCAAACTCTATCGATACCGAAGGGTCAGAAACCCGCTGCGCATAATCGCGATTATGGTGAATTTGCCTCAGCTCCGACGGCGTCCACCCTACTATCAACCACTTTTTAGGCCTGTGGCAGCTTCATAAAAACTGCCTTTCAGGACCGTTATTTCCGAGAAAAGGCCGGTCCTGCTTCGGGGAACCGACCTCGTTCGCGATTATGGTTGCCGCCGGAAATGAATGGCGAAATACACAATGCCGCCAATCAACCCGCTATAGAGGCAGAACTGATGCAAAGCCTCTACGGTGATCAGGCCCAGAATCGCATTGTTGGTCGTGATCGGGAAAAACGGCTCAACATCAGCGTGCATGATGCTGTCAAGTAAAACATGGCTGACCGTTCCGATGAAGGCTGAGAGGAACGCCACTGGCCATCCAATCACAATTTGCCAATCTCGATTCAGGCCTAAGAAATAAAGTCCGATCTCGGAAAGATACTTGCCGGACAACGCCGACAGAATGGCTAAGAGTGCGCCGCCCAGGTAGGTGTGGGAAAAACCATGAAGGTGCCCCTCGCCCGTGATCAAAACAAATAAAGGCTGAAGATCCATAACGATCTGGGCACAGCCGAAAACCATCAGGCTGAAGCTTCCTTGAAGCAGCGCTTTCACGGCTATTCCGGGGCCCATATGGATTGGCGTGAAAGGCATGTATTGTCTCAGTCCTAGAATTGTTTTCTTGCTAGCCCTTATGAGAAATCCGGACTAAAACCGCGGGGACGGAAAAATAAACAACGAAAAGGTTATACTAATCCGAAACAAAGTAAGCGAACATTAATCTGATATATAAGCCAGGTCAGGATGCCCGAAAAATGATCGCAATAATTCTGGCAATTTTTGTAAACGGCGGAGTTGCCGGTAAACAATTTCCCTGAGCTGCTCTTTATTATTGATGATCTTCTTTCCCACATGGTGATGTTTAATATATCCCCAGACTGACTCGTCAGGATTCAGCTCTGGTGAATAGGCTGGCAGGAAAAACAATTTCAACTTGCCGTTAAGACTTTCAACATACGCCCGCACGCGCTTGGCATGGTGAACCGGATGATTATCGAGAATCAGGAAAATCGGATTTTTGGCGTCTTGAACCAAGGCTTTGAGAAACCCCAAAAACGTCTCTGTATTCATCGTGCCCTGTATGGTCTTGAACCGGAGTTCGCCACGAGGCGAGATGGCCGAGAACAGGTTGATGCCGAAACGACTGCCAGTGCTTCGAACCACGGGCGTTTGGCCCATTGGCGCCCAGGTTGTGCCGCTATGGTAGTCCGAACGAATGGTCGCTTCGTCGCCAAAGAAAACGGTGGCGCCCACTTTCTTGGCTTCCTTGCGGATCTCCGGATAGGTTTCCTGCTTCCATTGTTCAACCGCTT
>Ga0307976_1000174_pt1 | contig 39984 bp, 44 predicted proteins | sample OrgLakmetagen919_FD_201836 | JGI IMG/M metagenome (GOLD analysis project Ga0307976, IMG submission 201836) | Saline water microbial communities from Organic Lake, Antarctica - #919 | ecosystem: Environmental > Aquatic > Non-marine Saline and Alkaline > Saline | place: Antarctica: Organic Lake... | reverse complement strand
TGAAGAATTTCAAGAGCTTAGCTATGAGTGGCCTGGGTTAAAAACGGTCGGTGTGGTCATGTCATTTCGCAGCGAAGGCGATAAAGTGCCTACAGAACCTATGATCCGTTACTACATCAGTTCAGCCGATCTGAGCGCAAAAAAGCTCGCGGAAGCGGCCCGTCAGCATTGGTATATCGAGAATAAATTACACTGGTCTTTGGACGTCGCACTGCGTGAAGACGCTTGTAAAATCCATCGTGATTATACCGCTGAGAACCTCGCGAGAGTGCGTCATATCGCGTTGAATTATCTAAAAGGTGAAACGAATTTTAAAGGCGGCATCGGGCGAAAACAGAAAAAAGCGGCACTGGATGAGAACTACCTTGCCGCTATTCTTGCGGTGTGAAATGTTTTATGCGTTTTCCCTGTAAAGCGGTGTGACCGAATTTCGCTGTTGGAAGTTGGCACGCAGCTCGATTTATCCAGCTACAATAACCTCACATAAAAGATTTAATTGTTCAGCATGTCGCTGAATATAAACAGGTTGTATGTGGAGAAAATATGAAACCTTACTTGAAAATTGGCAGAAGGCTGGTCGGGTACGATTATGATCCCGTGGTGATTGCTGAGATTGGAATTAATCACGAAGGCTCACTAATTGTAGCTAAGCAGATGGTAGATGCTGCAATTTCAGCAGGCGCAGAAATTATTAAACATCAGACACACATTGTTGCAGATGAAATGAGTAAACAGGCGAAGGAAACTATACCTGGAAACGCAGATATTTCTATTTATGAAATTATGGAGCGTTGCTCATTAAATGAGGAAGATGAATTTTCTTTAATGCAATACACTCATCAAAAAGGCGCTATTTTTATCAGTACACCTTTTTCACGTGCAGCTGTAGATCGCTTGATTAAATTTGATATCCCAGCGTTTAAAATAGGTTCCGGTGAGTGCAATAATTACCCTTTGCTTGAATATATCGCGTCATTTGGTAAACCTGTTATTCTGAGTACGGGTATGAATGATTTAAAAAGTGTAGCGAAAGCGGTTGAAATTTTTCGTCATAAAGAAGTACCTTTCGCATTACTGCACACCACTAATTTATATCCAACCCCTCCGGAGTTAGTGCGACTTGGCGCTATGTCTGAATTAGCAGATACCTTTCCTGATGCGGTTGTAGGTTTATCTGATCACACCACTAATAATCTAGCTTGCTTTGGTGCTGTTGCGCTGGGCGCGTCAATATTGGAACGTCATTTCACTGATTCAATGGAGCGCCCCGGCCCTGATATTGTTTGCTCAATGGATCCTAAAGCAATGGCCGAATTGATTGAGGGCGCCAAAATCCTCAAACGCGAGCGGGGAGGCAGCAAGCAAAGCCTGCTTGATGAAGAACAGGTTACTAGGGATTTTGCTTTCTCTACTCTTGTTACAATTGAAGCTGTGAAAGCCGGTGAAGTGTTTACAATGGCTAATTTATGGGTAAAACGGCCTGGCGTTGGCCCAGTGAAAGCGGAGTTCTTTAATGGCGTTTTAGGCAAGCGTGCAACCAGAGATATTGGTGATGATGAGCATATTGACTTCGGAGATTTTAAATAAATGCCAAAGAAAATCCTCTTTGTTAGCGGTACAAGAGCTGATTTTGGTAAGTTAAAACCACTTATTAATGCTGTCAAAAAAAGTAATGGTTTTGAATACCAGATTTTTGCTACTGGTATTCATATGCTAGCAAAATACGGTGGTACTGTTAAAGAGATTGCAAAGTCTGGTTTCGACAATGTCTTCACCTATATGAATCAGATTGAAGGTGAGGATATGGAAATAATTCTGGCCAACACTATAATTGGTTTAAGCCGCTATTTGCATGAGCATCAGGTAGACATGATTGTTGTACATGGTGACAGGGTTGAAGCGTTGGCTGGAGCGACAGCCGGATCGCTTCGCAATATACTGGTTGTTCATGTTGAAGGGGGAGAGATATCCGGTACGGTAGATGAATTGATGCGTCATGCTATTTCAAAACTATCACATATTCATTTTGTTGCCAGCAACACGGCAGAGCGCAGACTGCAACAACTTGGCGAAGCACCGAACACTATTTTTAGAATTGGGTCGCCCGATGTTGATGTGATGCTTTCAGATACGTTGCCAGATTTAAAGAAAGCGAAAGAGCGGTATCAAATCCCTTTTGAGCAGTATGCCATCGCGATGTTGCACCCGGTGACTACTGAGTATGAACTGCAAGAACAGCACGCAGATATTTTTGTTGATTCGTTGCTGGCCAGTAAACAGAACTATATCGTGGTATATCCAAATAACGATCATGGCTCCGAGTTCATATTCAATGCTTATAAAAGACTGAAAAACAAAAGCAGTATCCGCCTGTTCCCGTCGCTACGTTTTGAGTATTTTTTACGTATTTTAAAACATGCTAATTTTTTGGTGGGTAACTCAAGTGCTGGAATCCACGAAGCGCCGATCTATGGCGTACCGGCGATTAATATAGGCACAAGGCAACAAAATAGATTCCGCTACGAATCGATATTCGATGTAGATTTTGACTGTGCTGATATTCTATCAAAAATGGCCAGATTTAATTTCCTTACCCGCTTCACGCCTTGTGCTTACTACGGTGACGGTTCGAGCGCAGAGAGGTTTATTGCGGCATTGCAAGAGGATGTATGGCATATTTCAAATCAAAAGCAGTTCAAGGACTTCAACTAGATGTATCAGGGCAAAACGGTTTTGGCGCTGATTACTGCCCGTGGCGGGTCGAAAGGGATTCCGGGCAAAAACATTAAATGTCTTGCTGACAAGCCCTTGATTAACTGGACTATAGATGCAGCAAGAAAAAGCGCATATATAGACCGGCTAATACTCTCTTCCGATGACGACAGTATTATAGAGCAAGCATTGTCTGCAGGTTGTGAAGTGCCATTTAAACGACCCGCTCAGTTAGCAATGGATAAAAGTAGCAGTATGGATGTCATTGTACACGCGCTTGAGAATTTAACAGAGCAGTACGATTACTTACTGTTACTGCAGCCAACGTCACCGTTCAGAACAGTTGCACAGATAGACGCTATTATTGAACAAAGTATTGGCACTGAAGCAGATGTTACTGTTTCAGTGACTGAGAGCAAAAAAAACCCTGCCTTTATGTATACATTAGATGGAAATAAGCTGCTGCCAGTTATTAGTGCTCAGCAGCAAAGTCGTCGGCAGGACATGCCTAAAGTCTATGAGCATAACGGCGCTCTGTATCTGTCAAGTATACCGCACTTATTGCAAGTTAGAAGCTTCAACGGTGAAGAAGTAGGGGCATTTATAATGGATACGATGAGCTCTTTGGATCTGGATGAACTAATTGATTGGGAATTTGCTGAGTATTTAATTTTGAAAGGATTGATTCGTTGAGAATTTTGCACGTTGCATCGTTTGTCGGCAATATTGGTGATAATGCCAGTCACTTAGGACTACAAGAAATTTTGGCTGATTATTTTAACCATTTTGACGTAGAGCAACTGGAAATTCGTAAGTTCTATAAAAACTATAAACATAAAGATAATCAGCACTTCGATTCGACATTTATTGAATACGCCAATCAATTCGATATGCTAGTTATAGGCGGTGGTGGTTTTCTTGATTATTGGTTAGAAGGCAGTGCTACCGGAACGACAATTGATATGGAACCGGAGCTAGTTACGCATATAAAGGTGCCAACTCTTATTTGTAGTGTTGGCTGCATGCCGCATAAAACTATACCGCTTGGCAACGTTGAAAAATTCCGCCGTTTTCTCGATGCGGTAATGCTGAACCCTAAAGTTCGCATTGTCGTACGTAACGATGGTTCAGTATCATCGTTGAAAAATGAAATTGGTGTTAAGTATTTACCGCATATTCCTGAGGTGTTAGATAACGGCTTTTTTTTCGATACGCAGACAGCTAATCCACTATCAATGGTACAAGGCTATATCTCTATTAACGTTACAAATGATCAGTTGCAGATGATTAGTAATAGCAGAGGAGATATTGACAAAAAAATTTATCTGACCGCCCTGGCACAGGTAGTTACTCATATTACTCAAGTGCTTAAGATTAGGGTTGTTTTTGTGCCCCATATTTATACTGACCTAAAGGCAATCACTGAAGTGCTCAGTTTGCTGGATGATTTTATCATCAGGGAGTACGTATCGGTAGCGCCTTGCTTGCAGTATGATGAAGGTGCCCGAGCAGTATTTTCTATATACAAAAATAGCCGGTTAGTTATTGGTTCACGCTTTCATGCCAATGTATGCTCTCTTGCAATGGGAGTGCCCACTTTGGGTTTGGTCGCACCGGATCGGGTCAAGTATATTTATGATCAGCTTGGTCTGCCAAACAGTTATGTGCTATTAGGTTACGATTTTGCTGATGATTTGATCGAAAAAATTGAACATGCTCTTCGATATGATCCAGAGGCAAAAAAATATCTTAATCAGGCACTTAGTGCACGGCGCAACGCGAGTAAAGCTGTGTATTTTGGTATTTTAGATAGCTTTGGTTTGAGGCCTGATAAGGAAAAGTAAATTTTATATTTTCAATAAAAATCAAGTCGCGCGAACTTGACTCTAAGTTACTAATTTTTAAAAATTTTATCAAAAAAGCTACAGCGTAGCAACAGGGAAAATGCATGAAAAACCGAGCTGTGACGGGGTTTGTATAGCATCACTGATTGAGATTATTATGGTCATCTAATGATTTTACTCATGGATGCCCCTATGTCAGCGCCGTCTCTTCTTCACTATTTGTCCATCATTCCCGACTTTCGCCAATCCTGGAAAGTGCAACATCAGCTGTCTGATATTCTATTTCTAGTGGTCTGTGCGGTGATTTATGGTTCTGAAGGATGGGACGAGATCGAAGATTTTGGCCACTCAAAGCTGGATTTTCTGCGCCAATACGGCAATTTTACCGGCGGTATACCCAGTCACGACACTTTGGCCAGAGTGATGGCACTGATCAATGCGGACCAGCTTCAAACTGCGTTTGCTGAGTGGATGAAAGTGTGCCATGACGTTACTGACACTTAAATCACTCAAGCTTCTAAATTTGCAAGGCTGCCTGGTGACCATTGACGCCATGGAGTGTCAGAAAAAGATCGCGGCGAGTGTGCTTCACAAAGGTGCGGATTACCTGTTGTCAGTTAAGGATAATCAGCCAAAGCTTGTTAAGGCCTTTGAGCAAGCTTTCCCCGTGAGTGAGCTGGTTCATTTTGAGGGTGATGCCTACGTGACTGACGAGAAAAATCGTGGCCGCCAAGAAACGCGGTACCACATTGTAAAAGAGTTTACAGAAGAATTTCAGGAGCTTAGCTATGAGTGGCCTGGGTTAAAAACGGTCGGTGTGGTCATGTCATTTCGTAGCGAAGGCGATAAAGCGCCTACAGAACCCATGATCCGTTACTACATCAGTTCAGCCGAGATGAGCGCAAAAAAGCTCGCCGAAGCGGCCCGTCAGCACTGGTATATTGAGAATAAATTGCACTGGTCTTTGGACGTCGCACTGCGTGAAGACGCCTGTAAAATCCATCGTGGTTACGCCGCTGAGAACCTCGCAAGAGTGCGTCATATCGCGTTGAATTATCTAAAATGTGAAACGAATTTTAAAGGCGGCATCCGGCGTAAACAGAAAAAAGTGGCACTGGATGAAAATTACCTTGCCACGATTCTGGCGGCGTGAAATGTTTCATGCGTTTTCCCTGATCTGTGTCCGAAGTCTTGACATGGATATTACCCGAAAATTTTAGGTTAGGCATTTATCCGGATTTTTTATGTTGATAGACAAAATGATAAGGTTTATAAGGCAAAACAAGTTGTACTCTTTGGGCGTTAAAAAAGTACCATTAAGGCTTGAGAATTATGAAAGTAAAATAAATCATTTTATAAATTTTTTGATGCCCTATTTTTATTATGATAAAAGTCTTGTTACTTTTGTTAGAAATAAAAAGGCACCAAGTGACTTTCATCTAATTATTGATAATGTACTGAGGAATGCTGAAAAAATTCCTTGCGGATTACTTTTCAGTATTTATGATTTCTGCTTTATGTATTGCTTTTTTGATAAGTTACCTGCCCTTCGTTCTGCTGCATTGCTGAGCATGGAGAGGCAATTGAGAGATAAGTTAATGAAAAAAGATATGTGTTCAGATGAAGCTTTCAAGGCTTACTTTCTAGCATGCATAGAGTTAGGTAAAGTAGATAAGGTTAAAGATGTTTTAGAGTTAATTTCTTCCGAAGATAGGAAGTTGTCCGAATCTCTACTGAAAACATTGGTATTTCAAAGCGAAAAGATTTCAAATTATTTTAAATTAAAATCTGATTTTTTCGATTTAAGTAGGTCTCGGTCAGGCGTTGATAAGTCTTACTACAACTACATTTCTGGGAAAACAGTGGCTATAGTAGGCCCTGCAGATAGTGATGAGTTTAGTGGTGCGGAGATAGACAGTTTTGATGTCGTAGTAAGATTGAATGTTAAAAATTTAGAGAGTAGTGATGATAGCGACTATGCCAAAATTTATGGTAGCAAGACAGATGTAGCTTATTATAGTTCTTTAGCTAAAAAAACTAATTTTGCATTGCTAGAAAATACTCTCTCCTTTGCAGTTGTGCCTGAGGGTATGGCTGATTCAATAAATTATAGTAATAAAATTCTAATAAGAGGGCGTACACATACCCCGGATTTCGTCAATGGCTCTCCCAATATGATTCCCATAGCTATTTTTGATTTGTTGAATTTTTCCCCTTCATACATAAAAGTATTCAAATGTGACTTTTATTCAGGGAAAAAAATATACAGAGATAACTACTTCCAAGGCACATCTATGACAAATATTATAAACCTTGCTTTGCATGACCAGTTGAGCCAATTGTCATTTGTTAAAAATGTTTATAATTCAGGTTTAATTGATGCAGACGAAGCATGTAGTAAAGTGTTAAAAATGCAGCCGGAAGAATACTTCTCAATTCTTTCTAATAACTTTAATGGGTAGGAGTTTTTAATGTTCAATGATGCATCAATTCTGATTACCGGCGGTACTGGTTCTTTTGGCCATACTTTTATCCCTATGCTGCTAGAGAAGTACAATCCCAAGCGAGTGATTATTTTCTCGCGCGACGAGATGAAGCAGTGGGAAATGGCCAAGAAGTTTCAGGGTGATTCGCGCGTGCGCTTCTTCATCGGCGATGTGCGTGATCGTGAACGAGTCTATCGTGCCCTAGATGGGGTAGATTATGTGGTGCACGCTGCTGCCACCAAGATCGTGCCCACCGCCGAGTACAACCCCTTTGAGTGTGTCAAAACTAATGTGCAGGGCGCCATGAACCTGATAGACGCTTGCATCGACAAGGGTGTCAAGAAGGTCGTGGCACTTTCTACCGATAAGGCCAGTAGCCCGATCAACCTGTACGGCGCGACTAAGCTAACCTCCGACAAGCTTTTTGTGGCCGGCAACTCCTATGCCGGCGGACATGAGACTCGCTTTTCCGTGGTGCGCTACGGTAACGTGATGGGCTCACGTGGCTCAGTGATCCCATTCTTTATGTCGATAAAAGATAAGGGCGTGCTGCCGATCACCGATTCTCGCATGACGCGCTTCATGATCAGCCTTGAGCAGGGCGTAGAACTTGTCTGGCATGCCTTCGAGGATATGGAAGGCGGTGAGATTTACGTCAAGAAGATACCATCGATGAGGGTCACCGATCTGGCGCACGTGGTGGCGCCTGAAGCGAAGCAGGAAGAGGTCGGTATCCGCCCCGGCGAAAAACTCCACGAGCAGATGATTGGTGCCGAGGATGCTTACTACACTTATGAGTACCCCGAACACTTTAAGATTCTGCCGGCGATTAATAGCTGGGATAAGGACGCTAATCGCATCAAGGATGGCCAGAAGGTTCCAGAAGGCTTTACTTATTCCAGCGATACTAATCCTGAGTGGATGGACAACGAAGAGCTGGCCACTTGGATCAACGCCAACTGGGAAAATATTGGAGCTATTTGATGATTCCTTACGGTCGTCAGGATATTCAGCAAAGCGATATCGATGCAGTACTCGAGGCGCTGCAGTCAGACTTTTTAACTCAGGGGCCAATGGTTCCTCGGTTTGAAGAGTCGGTGGCAGCGCACGTAGGCGCCAAGCACGCGATTGCCGTCAACAGCGCCACCTCTGCCTTACACATCGCCTGCATGGCCCTAGGGTTGGGTGAGGGCGACTGGCTGTGGACCAGCCCGGTGACCTTCGTGGCCTCTGCAAACTGCGGCTTGTATTGCGGTGCTAAAGTAGATTTTGTGGATATAGACCCAAAAACCTATGACCTATGCCCAGTCGCGCTGGAAGCCAAACTAAAGCAGGCGAAGATAGACAACCGCTTGCCCAAAGTGGTGGTGCCTGTACACCTGTGTGGCCAGCCCTGCGACATGGCCGCCATCAGCAAGTTGGCGCAGGAATACGGCTTTAAGGTGATTGAAGACGCATCCCACGCCATTGGCGGTAAATACAAAGGCGAGTTCATCGGTAACGGGCGCTACAGCGACATCACTGTATTCAGCTTTCACCCGGTAAAAATCGTGACCACCGCCGAAGGTGGTATGGCCATGACCAACAGCGCCGACCTTGCCGAAAAAATGAACCTACACCGCAGTCACGGCATTACCCGTGAGCCGCGCCTAATGACGCACGTGCCCGATGGGCCCTGGTACTATCAGCAGATTGCGCTGGGTTATAACTACCGGATGACCGAGCTACAAGCCGCGCTGGGCGTTAGTCAGATGGAACGGCTGGATGCTTATGTGGCACGCCGGCATGAGCTGGCTAACCGCTATAATCAGTTGCTGTCGGATTTGCCTTTAACCTTGCCTTGGCAGCACCCAAGCAGTTACAGCGGCTTACATCTTTACGTTATTCGCCTGCAACTCGAAAATACCAAGCTTAGCCACTTAGACGTATTCGAAGCCCTGAGAGAACAGGGTATTGGCGTGAACTTGCATTATATTCCTGTGCACATTCAGCCGTATTATCGCGAAATGGGCTTTAGTGAAAACGATTTTCCGCAATCCATGGCCTATTACCGTGAAGCGATCAGCTTGCCGATGTTCCAGGGCCTGACTAACGAGCAGCAGAATACAGTGGTGGCGGTACTAACAGAGATTCTGAGTAACCAACCATGACGTCGGGGAGCCGCGTAGCGATCATTCCGGCCCGTGGTGGCAGCAAGCGTATACCCCGCAAGAACATCCGTAAGTTTTGCGGCAAACCGATGATTGCCTGGTCTATTGAGGCGGCACAGGCCAGTGGTTGTTTTGACCGGGTGTTGGTGTCTACCGACGATTCCGAAATTGCCGAAGTGGCAAAAGGTTATGGGGCGGAAGTGCCTTTCGTGCGACCCCAGGAACTGTCGGACGATCACACCGGCACTATTCCTGTTATACGCCACGCTGTCGACTGGCTAATTCAGCATGGGGATCTTGTTGATTATGCCTGTTGTATTTACGCCACCGCGCCGTTTATCGCTATAGAAGATCTGCAGCGAGGCTTTAGCCTCATGCAGCAGCAATCTAGCGACTACGCGTTTTCAGTCACCAGCTATGCCTTTCCCATTCAACGTGCCATCTGTATTACCCCTACAGAAAGAGTTGCGATGTTCAACCCTGAACACTTCAAAACCCGCTCCCAAGACCTGGAAGAAGCGTGGCACGATGCTGGGCAATTCTACTGGGGAACAGCGGAGGCTTGGTTGCAGGAACGTGCACTTTTTAGTGAGCAAGCCGTCCCTGTAAAATTACCTCGCCATAGGGTACAAGACATCGATACTCCGGAAGATTGGATCAGAGCCGAATGGATGTTTAAGGCCATGCAGGCTTCAAAAGGCAATCAATGAACCTTGTTTTTAGAGTTGATGCGTCTATTCAGATGGGCACTGGGCATGTCATGCGTTGCCTGACCTTAGCTGAAGAACTACGGCGCCTTGGGCACAGTTGTGTTTTTATCTGCCGAGAGCATCCTGGGAATCTGGGCGAGTTCATCACCAATAAAGGTTTTGTTGTTCATTTTCTATCTACTACGAGCGGCGTTAATCTCAGGGTAGAAAACGACGATACGGCCCATGCCGAGTGGTTGGGGGCCAGTTGGCGTAGAGACGCAGAGCAGACGCTCGTTGCTCTTGGTTCTATGGAAGTAGATTGGCTGGTCGTAGACCACTACGCTCTTGATGCCCGTTGGGAGAAACTGCTGGCAAAAGCTGCCGGCCAGATCATGGTGATTGATGACTTGGCAGATCGCCATCACGCCTGCGATCTTCTACTAGATCAGAATTTGGGACGTGAGATTGCAGATTATGATCATAAAGTGCCGAAACACTGCACTCGGTTAATCGGCCCAAAGTACGCACTCTTGCGCCCTGAGTTCGCTCGGTTGCGCGAAAAAAGCCTGCAACGCCGTAAAAAGCCGGAACTGAAGCGCATTCTAATATCCCTCGGGGGCGTCGACGCTAACAACACATCTGGCAAAGTATTAAATGCCCTGTCTGATAGCACGCTACCGGTTGATATAGAACTGGACATCATAATGGGGGCAACCTCACCTCACCTGAAAGAAGTGCAAAAGCAGACTGACCGACTTCCGCGCCAAGCAGCGGTAAATGTTAGCGTTAACGATATGGCTGAACGTATGTATCTTGCTGATATATCTATCGGTGCAGCAGGTAGCACTTCCTGGGAAAGATGTTGTTTGGCTTTGCCGTCAATCATGGTGATTCTTGCTGAAAACCAACGAGAAATTGGCAATGCGCTGGAACAAAACGGATGCGCTCACCTTATCGCTGAGAATCGAATCGCCGAAGATCTAGTCCCGTTACTGAGCAGTCTGGTGGCATCCGGAGCCGAGCTTGAAAAGCTGGCGAATAACGCGATGATGATCTGCGACGGTAAGGGATGCTCCCGCTTGATTTCAGAAATGACGAGGGATGATTGATCATGAAGATATCCGTTCTGTGCAGTGATCCTGAACATCCGGTGAATATTCATTTGGGAAAATGGATTGAGCAGAATCAAATTCAGCATGATGTAGAATTAATACGCACCCGCAGTGAGCTTTCCGGAGGGGATATCCTGTTCCTAGTGTCGTGCTCCGAAATCATTAAAGCTGTGCACAGGTCAAAGTACCGTCACACCTTAGTGTTGCACGCGAGTGATTTACCCAGGGGGAGGGGGTGGAGCCCTCATATCTGGGAGCTTGTAAACGGTGCAGAGTCTATTACATTGAGCCTGTTGGAAGCTGAAGAAAAGGTAGATAGCGGGCGCCTGTGGCTGAAGCGTTCAATACTAATTGGTAAGACAGAACTTTGGGATGAGGTAAATCAGAAGCTGTTTCAGGCAGAAATAGACCTGATGAAAGAGGCTGTTGAAAATTTCGCCCAAATTAAGCCTTACAGTCAGAGCGAGAAGGTTACACCAACATATTACCCTCGCCGGACACCTGCCGACAGCGATATAGATCCGCATAAAACGATTGCGGAACAGTTTAACCTGATGCGTATGTGCGACCCTGAACGTTATCCTGCCTGGTTTGAATACTTGGGGCAGAAATACAAGATTAGTCTGGAGAAAGTTGACCATGAATAAGTTTGCAATTGCTGGTCGCCCCATTGGTAATGATCAAGAACCGTACATTATTGCCGAAATGTCAGCGAATCATAATGGAAATATTGAGACTGCCTTTCGGATAATCGAAGAGGCAAAGAAATCCGGTGCTGATGCCCTCAAAATTCAAACGTACACGCCGGATACGATTACCCTCAACTCAGACCTCCCGGATTTCCAGATCAAAGGTGGTCTTTGGGATGGAAAAACACTTTATGAGCTCTACCGATGGGCTCACACACCGTGGGAGTGGCACAAACCGCTGTTCGAACACGCCAGAAAGATCGGGATTCCTATTTTTAGTTCACCTTTCGACAACACGGCGGTAGACCTGCTCGAAGATCTAAACGCCCCAGCCTATAAGATTGCCTCCTTTGAAGCCGTCGATCTTTCGCTGATTCGCTATGTGGCTAGTACGGGCAAGCCAATGATTATCTCCACCGGTATGGCTGACGCCGAGGAAATCAGTGAAGCCATAGCCGCAGCCAGAGAAGGCGGCTGCAAGGAATTGGCGATACTGCACTGCGTAAGTGGCTACCCGGCCCCAGCGGAAGACTACAACCTGCGCACCATACCCGACATGATGGAGCGGTTTGGTTTAGTGACAGGCCTGTCTGACCACACTCTGGACAATACCACGGCCATTGCCAGCGTTGTGTTAGGTGCGTCAATTATCGAGAAACACTTCACTCTGGACCGGAAAGGCGGTGGCCCTGATGATAGCTTCTCCTTAGAACCCGCTGACCTTGTCGCGCTTTGTAGGGACAGCAAAACAGCTTGGAATGCGCTTGGCAAAATCGATTATGGGCGTAAATCCAGTGAGCAGGATAACGTCAAGTTCCGTCGTTCCCTATATTTTGTCAAAGACATGAACGCCGGCGACGTTGTTACTGCAGACAGCGTGCGCAGTGTACGGCCTGGGTTTGGGTTGGCGCCGAAACATTTGGAACGGGTTATTGGGAAAACGCTCAGTAAAGCGGTAAGTATGAATTCAGCAGTTACTGAAGATAGTTTTGGCTGACGAATGATTGTCGAATAGAAGCTCACTTGAGCCATTCTTTTTATTATGGCTATTTAATGATTTTATTCATGGACGTTCCTATATCCGCGCAGTCTCTTCTTCACTATTTGTCCATCATTCCCGACTTTCGCTAATCTTGGAAAGTGCAGCATGACGTCACTGATGCCGTAACTACTCAAGCTTCTTAAATTACAAGGCTACCTGGTGTAGTGATCAACTAAATTTGGTCACCATTGACGCCATGGGATGTAAGAAAAAGATCGCGGCGAGTGTGCTTCACAAAGGCGCGGATTACCTGCTGTCAGTCAAAGCTTGTCAAGGCCTTTGAGCAAGCCTTCCCCGTGAGTGAGCTGGATCATTTCGAGGGTGATGCCTACGTGACTGACGAGAAAAATCGCGGCCGCCAAGAAACGCGCCACCATATTGTAAAAGAGTTTACAGAAGAATTTCAGGAGCTTAGCTATTAGTGGCCTGGGTTAAAAACGGTCGGTGCGGTCATCTCGTAGCGAAGGCAACAAAGCACCCGCAGGACCCATGATCTTTTACTACATTTAAAGGCGGCACCCGGCGCAAACAGAAGAAAGCGGTACTGCATGAAAACTACCTTGTCGCGATTTTCGTAGTGTGAAATATTTCACGCGTATTCTCTTTTTTGAAAGGGCAAGGAAAGAATCTAGTGAGCCAAGTTAAAGTAAATAATAGTTCGGGAAAAAAAGCATTAGTACTGATCAGAACGCCATTTCAAGCTTGGCTTTTTGAAAAAATAATTGAGGAAGAGCGTTTGACTCAATTTGACTTAATTTACTTTACCCAAAATTTATCTGATGAAGATAAATTGTATTTTGACAAGTTGTCGCAGAGATCAAGAAATAGTTATCTAATTTTTGTTAGCCGGAAAAATTTTGATATTTTAAATCATTTGGGGTTCTGGCTTAAAACAAAAAAATTGAACCTCAAAAAAAATTACGATGTTGTATTCTTGTCAAGTATTGAATCGTTGGTTTTAAATGCCATCGCAAGTAAGAAATGTTCAAACGAGCTTGTAACCTTTGATGATGGTACGGGTAATTATAACTGTAAAAGTATTTATTTTGATGATGTTTCACGGGGTAGGTTAAAGTTATACCAAAAACTATTTGGTACTCAATCTCTCGGAAAAATTAAATCTCGTATAAAAAGACATTATACATTGCATATAAATTTAAAAAATATAGTTGGTCGCGACAGATTGCTTGAGATAAAAGGGTGGGTGTCGCCTATAGAAAAAAAAGATGATACGTTTCTAAAAAAAGAAAAAATCTATTTTATTGGCTCACCTTTTGAAGAAGTTTTGAAAAAAAATGAAATAGTGAGTATTGAGAACTATGCAAAAAAAATAGGTGTAGATGCCTATGTTAAGCATCCTAGAGAACGAAATGCTTTAGCCATTGGCGCAGTTATCCTCGATAAGAGAGGCCGAATCGCAGAGGAAGCGATATTAGATGATGCAAAAGGTCATGAAATAATTCTAATTGGCTCTTTAAGCAGCGTGATGTTTAATTTGTCCTCTTGTGTAAAAAAGAGAATTATTTTAACGAATGAAAAATATTCGTCAGGAAATTATTTGTTAGATTTAGCTGTAGAGTCCGGCTGTGTGATTGAAAAAATTTAATCATTTTCCTTTTTTATTTTCAGTTTTAGATGCGATTATCGCAACAATTAAGATCTTCTTAAATTTTTTATTTGACAGACCTCTTAAAATAATTTTTTATAAATAAAAGTTGATAATGATGTTAGAAGCCTCAATTTTTTACGATAAAGATCTATTTTTTTCAGTCGTTATTCCTCTCTATAACAAAGAAAAATATATAAAAAGAGCGATTGATAGTGTTTTAGAGCAATATTTTGATAATTTTGAGCATTCTGGTTTTTAGGAGGAATTACCCCCATGGTGGCGGCGAATCCTATGCGGTTAGCGATAGCTGTATTATCGCTGATTTTGGAAAGTTATTCAGAGGTTCCTTAGCTCTGACACTGGTTCAAAATACAAACTTCGGCGATCAGTAATGGTCTACATAGATTCGAGGCTTGATGTCTTTATTCGTGGTGCTCTAATAGATAGAGGTCCAGAGATAATAAAAGCACTACAATTATTTTATTTTTTAGAGGTAGTAAAACTATCAAATTTCATTACTTTATTTCTACTCTCCCTGTTCCAGATTATAAAATCTATAGCCTTATCTCGCCATAATATAAAAAACATTTACTTTAAATTAAGGAGCAAGTGATTGTCAGTTTGTATTTATTCTCCCAGTGAAAAAATATGGGGTGGCGGTCAGATTTATATCGAGTATTTGTGCCGTTATCTCAATAAAACCGGCGTTCCTGCGGTAATTGCGACGAGCGAACCAGAAACTTTCGACTGCCCCACACTACGTATTGCCTCGGTTGCCAGCAAGCTGCGTAGATTACAGTCGGCTCCAGCCCTGGCTAGTACGTTAAAAAGCCAAGGCGTACAGGTGATTGTTTTAAACGATTTATCGTCGCTCTGGCTGGCGCCGGTATTCCGTGCTTTCGGTTTGAAAGTTGTCTCTTTGCTTCATCTTTATCTTCAGCTTCGCAATGCGGCTGGGTTGGGGCATGGGTATGTGGAATATCATTTACTGCGTTTTTCTAGTCGCTTTGCGCATCGTATTTTTAGCGTGAATAAGGATAATAGACGTAGTTTTCCTGTGCCTGTAGAGTTCGTGGGAAATTTTATTTCTCCTTGGTTTTTCTCTGCAAGTTGCAGCGAATATAAGCAATACGATATTGGGCTGGTCGCTCGCCTCTCTATTCAGAAAAATATCCCACTCTTTGTTCAGCTGGTGGCTCGGTTAAATGAGGTCTCTGAACGGCCTATACAGGCATTGATCGTTGGGCGAGGGGAAGAGGAGACTAAGATCACACAGGAAATAGCTCGCTTGAGTATGCAGCGTTTTATTGAGCTACTGCCTTGGGTGGAGCGCAGTGAGCTGCCGGTAGTCTTCGATCGGCTGAAATGCTTTGCTATTACCAGCCATCATGAGGGTTTTGCGACCACAGCCCTTGAAGCCCACGCTAGAGGCGTGCCCGCTATCAGCACGCGAAGTGCTGGGTACTGCGCTGAGTTTCTTACCAACATTGATCCCATTACAGGGCTTGCTTTTGACCCTGATGAGGTGGTGTCAGACGATTTTATTCAAGGAGTCTTAATGCTGATCGAACACCACGAGGACTATCGTGTGCACTGTATTGAAAAAGCGAGCTCGTTTAGTGAGGAGCGGGTTCTGGGTGACATCTGCTGCGGGATACAATCGCTGTTGACCAAAATCAGTACTCAGCAGGATGATCAACGCTCATGAAAATTCTTTTGGTGATCACTGGCCTGGGCGTCGGTGGGGCAGAGCGCCTGGTGACGGGTCTGGCAGATTATTTCGCCGAGGTGGGTCACGAAGTGCTACTGGTCCGCTTCCAAGGCGATGCCGAGTTGCGCCCGACCGATCCGCGCGTGCACTTGGAGAATCTGCAGATGCGACGAAGCCCGCTGGGAGTATTGGCTGCCATGGGGCGCTTTCGGCATGTTGTCAGGGACTTTCGTCCTGACGTAGTGAACAGTCACTTGGTACATGCCAATATTCTCACCCGGCTTCTACGATTGGTGACGCCCATTCCGCGACTAATAAGCAGCGCTCACAATATTAATGAGGGAGGACGAGGGCCTGCGCGAATGCTGGCCTATAGGTTAACTAACTGGCTGGCAGATATCTCCACCAACGTATCCAATGAGGCTGTAGAAGCATTCGAGAAACAGCGTGCGTTGCGATCTGGACAGATGCGAGCCATATATAACGGCATCGACACGCAGAGCTTTATCTTCGACGAACCAGCCCGTCACAGTGTTCGCCAAGAGTTGGGGGTCGACGCATCCACCCCGCTGCTGCTAGCGGTCGGCCGACTGTCGGAGCAAAAGGATTACCCCAATCTGCTGCAGGCTTTTGCAGTGCTGGAGGCTGGTTCGATGCCGCCACGTTTGGTGATCGTCGGAAACGGCCCGTTGCGTGACGACTTGGTATTGCTTGCTGAGTCACTGGGCGTAACGAACCGAGTAACTTTCCTCGGAGTGAGGCATGACGTGCCGGCACTGCTGTCTGCTTGTGATCTGTTCGTGTTGTCCTCTGCTTGGGAGGGTTTCGGGCTGGTTGTAGCAGAAGCCATGGCCTGCAATCGTGTGGTGGTGGCCACAGACTGTGGCGGTGTAAAAGAAGTGGTAGGTGAGATTGGTTACCTGGCTCCGCCGCGTGACAGCGCGGCCTTGGCCGCGGCCCTAGCTTTCGCTCTGCTTATGTCGCCTGAGGATCGCTTGCGCTTGGGCCAGTCGGGGCGTGATCGGGTTATAGCGAACTTCTCACTGCATACCACCGCTGAACGTTATCTCACTATTTACAAAGGGCTAAACCAGCCTGCTAGTCCGAGAGGATAAGTCTGGATGTGTGGCATTGCGGGTTTTGGGGTGGCTAGGGTCAAGTGAGCGGTTATCATCCTGCTAAAAATAAGAAAATAACCCATGGCTTGGGGGAGAAAATGATGCCTCCGCACAATCTATCCATGGCTGAGTTGGCCCGACAGGAAGGCATTTGTGAGCAGACGCTTTATAATTAGTGCAAACAAGCCAAGGCCTAAAGAACTGCTGTGCCCGGAGATAAAAAGTTAACTGACAGCTGGTCAGCAGAAGCCAAGCTGGCGATCTTTATCCCGTGCAACGTAAACTTATTTTATTTTATTTTATTTTATTTTAATATTTCACAAGCTATTCAGGAAATTTAATTGGAAATTGTATCTTCCATCTATCATGTTTTCATGGCATTGGTGATTTTTTTTGCTGGAGCTCTAATATCTGTAGCCGCCGGTAGATCGTTTGGGATTTACACTACTAAATCTTTAATATTGTATACGTGGCACACTGCATTTTCTTTACTCTATTGCTGGTACGTATTGAACTCTGGGGGAGATTCAATTAGTTATTTTTTAGACGGTCAATCTTGGAGCGGAAGGTTTTCGGTCGGAACTGACGCAGTAAGTGCTATATCGGCGTTACTTGTTTCAGGTCTGGGGCTATCCATTCTTGGTACATTTTTAGTTTTTAATGTTTTTGGGCAAATTGGATTGCTAGCGTTCTGGGGGAGTTTGAAACAGGCCACTATTGGAAAGGCCTTGCCTATACGTGCTTTAGTCACTCTTATTATATTTCTTCCATCCGTAAGCTTTTGGACTTCTGCCTTGGGGAAGGATGCGCTTTCTTTCATGGCAACAGGTCTAGCGCTTTGGAGTTCACTTAAACTTTCGAAGCGTGGCCTATTAATGGCTTTTTCCATACTTTTAATGCTGATGGTTCGCCCACACATGGCAGGCATTATGGTCTTAGCTGTTACTGCGGCTTCCCTAATGGATAGTAGGGCGTCGATTATTAAGAAACTGGTTTTGGGTCTTTTTGCATCAGGCGCATCTGCTGCGCTGATCCCCTTTGCATTGCGTTATGCGGGTGTTGGCGAATTAGTAAGTGTTGAGGTACTCTCAGAATACATAGACCAACGGCAAAAATATAACACGGAAGGCGGGGGCGGGGTTGACATTGCCTCTATGAGCTTGCCAATGCAAATGTTCACCTATCTTTTTCGGCCGATGTTGTTTGAAGCCCGAAATTTATTTTCGCTGGCTGCAGCGGTTGACAATTCTATTTTATTGTTATTATTTTTATTCGGATTCTATTCGCTTTTGCACGGAAGGAAATCTGGATTGGGAGAGAATCGTGTTTTTATGTGGGTTTATGTTTTCGGTTCTTGGTTAATCCTTGCAATGACTACTGCAAATATGGGTATTGCTTTGCGCCAGAAATGGATGTTTGTGCCCATGCTTATTTTTCTTCTAATTTCGGTGATTGGCCGTCGGCGCCAAGTTACCCACAACCACGAGCGGCAATAACACTCTATTTATGAAAAAAAACCAAGATCTCTTAACAGCGCTGCAGTATAGCCCAAAAACCTGGCTAATAACCGGCACCGCTGGCTTTATAGGCTCCAACCTCTTGGAGCACCTCCTGAAGCTAAATCAAAACGTAATCGGCCTGGACAACTTCGCGACTGGCCACCGACGCAATTTGGATGAAGTTCAAAGCCTCGTCACTCCAGAACAATGGGCGCGCTTCGCGTTCATCGACGGTGATATTCGCAATGAGGAAGATTGCGCGAAAGCTTGCGAAGGCGTGGATTACGTCCTCCATCAGGCTGCCCTTGGCTCAGTGCCTCGCTCCATCAACGACCCGATCACCACAAACGCCGCCAATATCACCGGCTTTTTGAACATGTTGGTCGCTGCTCGAGACGCCAGAGTGAAGAGTTTCACCTATGCTGCTAGCAGCTCTACTTATGGGGATCACCCAGCGCTACCGAAGGTTGAGAAAAATATCGGTAAGCCTTTATCCCCCTATGCCGTTACCAAGTATGTCAACGAGTTGTATGCGGATGTGTTTGCTACAACTTACGGCTTCAAAACTATTGGTCTGCGTTACTTCAACGTGTTCGGTAAGCGGCAAGACCCGAATGGTGCCTATGCGGCGGTTATCCCTAAATGGACAGCCGCCATGGTGAGTGGTGAGGATGTATTCATCAACGGCGATGGCGAAACCAGCCGGGATTTCTGTTTTATTGAGAATGCGGTTCAGGCCAACCTGCTGGCGGCGACAGCTGATGAAACTGCCAAGAATGAGGTGTATAACGTGGCGGTCGGAGATCGCACCACGCTAAATATCCTGTTCAGTTCGCTGAAAGAGGCGCTGGCGGGAAACGGCGTGGTGTACGAGAAACAGCCGGTGTACCGCGATTTCCGTCCTGGAGATGTGCGACATTCCCAAGCAGATATTAGCAAAGCAGCCAGCAAGCTAGGGTATGCGCCGGAATACCGAATTGCTGAAGGTATTGCCAAGGCGATGCCTTGGTATCTTGGTCACAAAATCTGATACCACCTGCTAGTTAATTTCTAACGTTTATCACATCTGTTAACGGATAAGTCCCATGAAAAAAATTGCAATCATTGGCCTCGGCTACGTCGGTCTGCCCCTAGCTGTAGCTTTTGGTGAAAAACGCCAGGTTGTTGGTTTCGACATCAATACCAAACGCATTGCCGAGCTTAAAGACGGTGAGGACTTCACTCGCGAAGTTTCTCCAGAGGAGATGGCAGCAGCAGTTCAGTTATCATTTTCTGACTCCTTGGACGATATTTCCGATTGCACGATATTCATCGTTACCGTGCCTACGCCTATAGATGATTTCAAAACGCCGGATCTTACGCCGCTTGTGAAAGCCAGTGAGAGCGTGGGCAAGGTGCTGAAAGCCGGTGATATCGTGATTTACGAATCCACGGTTTATCCCGGTGCCACTGAGGAAGTGTGTGTGCCGGTACTGGAGCGCGTATCTGGCCTTAGGTTCAATGCTGATTTCTACGCCGGTTACAGCCCGGAGCGGATCAATCCTGGGGATAAGGAGCACCGGGTGACCACTATTATGAAGGTCACCTCCGGCTCTACACCTGCCATTGCCGAAGAAGTGGATGCCCTGTATGCGGATATTATTACCGCAGGCACGCACAAAGCCAGTTCCATCAAAGTGGCGGAAGCGGCCAAGGTGATCGAGAACACCCAGAGGGATCTGAATATTGCCTTGATGAACGAGCTGGCGATGATCTTCGCGCGGCTTGGGATTGATACTCACGAAGTGCTGACCGCGGCTGGCACCAAGTGGAACTTCATGCCGTTTAAGCCGGGCCTGGTGGGTGGCCACTGCATCGGTGTGGATCCGTATTACCTGACCCATAAGGCACAGGCTGTCGGCTATCACCCGGAAATTATCCTGGCAGGCCGACGGGTGAACGATGGCATGGGAGCGTACGTGGCTTCTGGATTGGTGAAGACCATGATCAAGGCTGGCCACACCGTCGCCAATGCGCGTGTGCTGGTGATGGGTTTTGCCTTTAAGGAGAACTGCCCGGATTTGCGCAACACCCGTGTGATTGACGTGGTGAAAGAGCTGAAGGAATTTGGCTGTCAGGTGGATATTACCGATTGTTGGGCCGACAGCGTGCAAGCCGAGCATGAATACGGCATCAGCCTAACGGCGCAGCCCAGGAAGGGTGATTATGATTGTGTGATTCTGGCGGTTCCGCACGGGCAGTATGCTGCTATGAGTGCAAGTGATTTGCGGGGCTATCTGACAGAAGGCGGTGTGCTTTATGATCTCAAAGGCGTGTTGCCACTGGGTGAGGCGGACTTGCGGCTCTGATGACATTTCTACTGATCGCAAGCTTTCCTGATTCGCTGATCAAGTTTCGCGGACCGTTGCTGCGGGCCCTGTTGGCGAAGGGGTTGAATGTGCATGTGGCGGCGCCGGATCTTTCTGGTGCGGAAGATATCCGGAGTGAGCTGATTGCATTGGGTATCACCCTGCACGAGGTTGGGCTAAAGCGCACGGGCACCAACCCTGTTGCAGATTTGGGTACCATGGCGGAACTGTGGCGGCTGATGCGCCGCATTCGACCGGATTACGTGATGGGCTATACCATCAAGCCGGTGATATATGGTTCTATTGCTGCTTGGTTTGCGGGTGTTCCAAACCGGTTTTCTCTGGTTACGGGCCTTGGGTATGCTTTCACCGGAGAAGCCTCTGGTAAACGCGGCCTGCTCCGAAAATTGATCCAAAGATTGTATCGATTTGGGCTTTCGAAAAGCCATATGGTGTTCTTTCAGAATCCGGATGACCAAGCACTATTCCAGCAGTTAGCTTTGTTACCGGCAAATGGTTTGTCCTGTGTGGTGAATGGTTCGGGCGTGGATGTTGCGGATTACTCGGTTGCACCTCTGCTGGACAAGCCATCGTTTCTTCTGATTGCCCGCCTGTTAGGCGACAAGGGTGTTCGCGAGTATGCGAAGGCAGCCAGAAAGGTGAGGCAGCAGCATCCTCAGGTGAGCTTTAAGTTGGTGGGCTGGATTGATGATAATCCAGATGCTATTGGCCAGCACGAACTGGATGAGTGGGTAAACTCCGGCACGCTGGAGTTTCTGGGCAAACTTACCGATGTGCGTCCGGCCATTGCGGGCAGCAATGTTTATGTGCTGCCATCGTACCGGGAGGGTACCCCTCGCACGGTGCTGGAAGCCATGGCCATGGGCCGGCCGGTGATTACCACCGATGCACCTGGCTGTCGGGAAACGGTGGTGGATGGCGATAACGGCTTCCTGGTGCCTGTAAAATCGGTTGATGAGCTGGCTAGCGTTATGATTCGGTTTGTTGAAGAACCGGAGCTGACAGCGCAAATGGGAAAGCGTTCCAGGCAGATTGCTGAAGAGAAGTATGATGTTCATAAAGTGAATGAATTTATGTTAGGTGAGATGGGGATTGAATAACGCTTCGGCGTGGCTACTTTTGCCTGTAAGTGTTAATGTTTATGTTAACAAGGTTTTCTGAGTGGATAATAGCATCAGGGATGAAATTGCAGGTAAGGCGTATAGGATTGTCCACTGCAAAGGAGCGAAGGAAGCTCTCGAAGAGGCGTTGATGCACGTGGAGGCTAGAAAAAGAGCGACCTTTCGAAGAGGCATGGCGCAACAGGTTCAGCGTCTTGCAGATGGCCATCGTATGAGTAGTGAAAACTTTCCCAAAGAAGGTGAATTGCCTAAAAAGACTAACGGCGAAAACGCAGGCCATTTTCACGCTTTCAAACGAATCCCTGTACGCGGCTATTGTTGGCGTTCCAAAAGGCTTGAAAACACTTGGTTTATCAGCCATTACGTTTATAAGGATTACCAGAAGCTGAAAGTCAGAGACACTGAGCGACTTGGCAAAAACTGGACACGAATTGAGGTGAATGGAGATGAGCGCTAAAGACCTTTTTTACAGCGCCGGGCACGAATTCAGCCGGGCTGAAGCTCGAACTTATGCTAGGGAAGATCTGATTTATAACGTAACTGAGGATTTGCTAGTTCAGATGGAGCAGTTGTCTGTAACCAAGCTCGAGCTTGCCAGGCGCTTGGGGAAGTCTCGCTCCTATGTTACACAGATGCTCAGCGGCGCCCGCAATATGACGTTGGGTTCCTTATCTGACGTTTGTTTTGCTTTGGGGTTTACGCCCGACATTCAGCTCCCTTCTCAGCACGGTGTTGAGGTTAATGAGGATGGTTTTTCTACGCAAGTGTGGGAAAAGACGGATGGTTTAATGGATGGCCTGGTTGTTCAGGTTATCGGTGAAAACGTAATCGATATGCGCGACCCCGGCCAGTGGGAGAAAGTGGCCTGATGTCTACGGATCTCGAAAAGGCGATTTCTGAACTCATTGTGCACGAAATTCGCTTAAGACGTGCCAACATTCAGTTGGTTGATGAGTTAGAGCCTGCAGAGCTGAAAAACCAATCCATGGAAGTGCAAGGCTTGCGTGGGGTAGGGAAAATCAAGGAAATTTCACTCAAGGAAGGAGAGGAAGAGTGGTGGGAGTACAATTTTTCTTACACTGCTGGTGTTCGGTTAGTCGATAAAGAGAAGGCTGGTGAACCAGCCGTTGAAATTCAGGCAACGTTCAATGCCTTGTATCGTTCCTGTGAAAAGCTTGAGAGTGGCCCGTTAAAAAGCTTTTCTGAGGAGCACGTGGGATATCATGTTTGGCCTTATTGGCGTGAGTATGTGCAGTCAACATGCATGAGAATGGGGATTGCCCCGATTCGAATTCCCCTTTATCGGGTGAGCGGTAAGGGCGATTAATTTCCTTTGTTTGCCGAGCCCTCGCTTCCTCCCCTGACTGTTACCGATGTTGAAATCTGATGTTAAAAAGACTGTTTGATACTTTCGCTGCCGCTTTCGGCTTGGCAATTCTCGCCCCGGTCATCCTGATCGTAGCTTGGCAGGTAAAACGCAAACTTGGTTCACCCCTATTCTTCTGCCAAACTCGCCCCGGTAAAGACGGGAAGCCCTTTCAGATGGTGAAGTTTCGTACCATGCTGGATGCGGTGGATACCCAAGGTAATTCACTACCGGATTCACAGAGGATGACAGCGTTTGGCCATCGCCTGAGATCAACTAGCTTGGACGAGTTGCCAGGGCTTTGGAACGTCCTGAAAGGCGAGATGAGTTTGGTTGGTCCTCGCCCGCTGTTGATGGAGTACCTACCGCTGTATTCGAAAGAACAGTATCGGCGTCATGATGTTCGTCCAGGGATAACTGGTTGGGCTCAGGTAAATGGGCGCAATGCGATTTCTTGGGAGAACAAGTTCAAGCTGGATGTATGGTATGTGGATAACCGTAGTTTTTGGTTAGATATCAAAATTCTTTTCCTCACTGTAAAAAAAGTTATTGTAAGAGATGGGATAAGCGGAGACGGCGAAGTGACTATGGAAAAGTTTACCGGCGATACTGATCGATGACGCTCGCAATACTAGGCGCTAGTGGCCATGGAAAGGTCATTGCTGATTCGGCTGAAGCCTCCGGGTTTCGCCATATTGTCTTTTTCGATGATGCATGGCCAGCTATTTCTATGAACGGGCCTTGGGAAGTTGTCGGTACCACGCAGGATTTGCTGTTGAATCTGGAGAGTTATTCCAGTGTTGTGGTCGCGATTGGGAATAATGCAATTCGATATAATAAATTGAACACTCTTTTGGATGCAGGAGCTCCCGTTGTGTCTGTCGTCCACCCGTCTGCGATTGTGAGCCCACATTCTTCGTTAGGCGTTGGTTCCGTCGTATTTGCCGGTGCGGTGGTGAATGCGGGTGCAGACATTGGCGCTGGCGCCATCGTTAATACTAATGCTGTGATAGAACACGATTGCGTTTTAGGGATTTCGTGCCACATTAGCCCAGGTGGTGTTCTGGCTGGCGGGGTTCGCTTGGGTGAACGGGTGTGGGTTGGCGCAAATGCGAGTGTTCGTCAACTCGTATCTGTTGGCGATAACAGCGTTGTAGGAATGGGCGCAGTTGTTACTCGGGATGTTGCCGCAAATATCACTGTCGTTGGTAATCCTGCTCGCCCAATTAAAATCACATAGCTGTACCGCTTTTTTCGTTAAAAGTTTCCCACCGGAACACATTACTTGCTTTATTTATTCGGGATGATTCCATGCTAAATACGCCTTTTTCTCCTTGGCCGTCCTTTACCCAGGAAGAGGCTGACGCCGTTTCAAAGGTCCTTTTGTCAAATAAGGTGAACTACTGGACCGGCCAGGAATGCCGCGAGTTTGAAAAGGAATTTGCTGCCTTTTCTGATAGCGAGTACGCCATTGCGCTTGCCAACGGTACGGTTGCTCTAGATCTGATTCTTCAGGGCTTGGGCGTCGGCGCGGGTGATGAAGTAGTGGTGACGTCGCGGACATTTTTGGCGTCGGTTTCGAGCATTGTGATGGCCGGCGCCACGCCGGTGTTTGCGGACGTAGATTCGGATTCTCAGAACGTGAAGGCTGAAACAATCGCCGCTGTGATCACACTAAAAACTCGGGCGATTATTTGTGTTCACTTGGCAGGTTGGCCCTGCGATATGGATCCGATTATGGATCTGGCCGGGAAGCACGATCTGCTTGTGATTGAAGATTGCGCCCAGGCCCATGGTGCTCGATATAAGGGCCACTCTGTAGGTTCTATCGGCCACGCTGGTGCCTGGTCGTTCTGCCAGGACAAGATCATGACTACCGGTGGCGAAAAAGCTAAATATATTTCCGGTGCAGAGCGCGTTCGTACCGGGAATGGTGCAAGACCCTAGTGCTTTCTCGCATCGGACTCAGCTCAGTAAAGGATTATATGGACGCAGATAACCCAGCCGACACTTGCAAGGCTTACCATAATGGTAAATAATCGGGTGAACGTAACTGCCTATGAGGTTAAACCGCCAGGGGAGGGAGAGCCCCGGAAAATTCCAGGTGGGCCTTTGTATGAGCATCACAGGGTTTTGGAGATTCTGCGCAAAGGCGAGGAATCTACGCGGGCATGGACGCGTAAGTGCAAAAGTGATCTTCAGAAATACGCGCTGGACGGAGATGATGCGGTAGTACTTTTAAATTTGCGATCACTAAAACCGGCACTGTAATACTGTTAGTCTCTTGCCACTTGTCGGAAGATCGAGGTTAATCATGAGTAAATCAGATGTTTGCCCCGTTTGCGGAGAGGGTTCACTGACTCCGCAAGTTGAGATGATTGCTGCGGAACATCGCGAGGTCTCTAGAGAAATCGAAAGTCATTACTCTGTGTGTGATGGCTGCGGCTCTGAGCAAGCCGGACCTTTAGAGCTCCGTGCCAACAAGCGCACGATGGTAGCGTTTAAGAAGCAGGTTGATGGCTTGCTGACAGGAGTTCAAGTCCGGGCCCTGCGCGAGCGCTTGGGTGTCAACCAGAGTGAGGCGGCTAAAATTTTTGGTGGTGGGCCGGTCGCTTTTTCTAAGTATGAGAGTGACGACGTCAGTCAATCTGAAGCAATGGACAAGTTACTTCGTCTTGCGGATGAATTGCCTGAGGCGTTTGCCGTTTTGGCTTTCAAGGCCGACGTATCATCAGTTAAACCGGATGGGTTGTGGGTGACGGTAGACTCTGCGGCCAACTTTGGCCGTGTAATTGCTCGAAAAAAAAGACCAAAACTGCATATTGTTTCGTCCTCTGTTCATGAAGAGCCGAGGAAATATGCATGACAATTTCCGCTACGCTCCAAGACGCAATCGACAACCTTAAGCTCCAGGATGTCTATCTTCGGGACACCTTTTCTCGCTGCCACGATGATTTCGATCCCAAATACCCCGGAGATCTGGAAACGCTGAAAATTCAGCAAATGCACGCAATCCGCCAAACAACGATTGCTGACGTCGAGAACAATGGGAAGCTGGTGCGCGTTTTCGTACGTCTTGGTGTGCGCTGGGCCACTCCAGGTGATGCCCAAGAAGAACCGGAGGTTTTTGCGAATATCGAAGCGGAGTTCATCGCGGAATACGCCCTCGATAAAGAAATCGAGCAAACGTGCATTGATGAGTTTGCCGTTCAGAACGCAAGCCTTCACGTATGGCCTTATTGGCGAGAGTTTCTGGCATCCCAATGTGAGCGCCTGCGCTTGCCACGCATTGTTCTTCCTACTTGGCAGCTACCTCACCACCGTCGGGAAGAAAGTCCTGGGCACTAAATTCTCATCCTTTTATTGAGTTATTATGCTAAACAAATCCTTTTCTCCCTGGCCTTCTTTCACTGAAGAAGAGGCCGATGCAGTACGTGATGTACTTCTCTCCAATAAAGTCAATTACTGGACCGGCCAGGAATGTCGCGAGTTTGAGAAGGAATTTGCTACCTTTTCTGACAGCGAGTTCGCCATCGCGCTTGCCAACGGCACGGTTGCTCTCGATTTGATTCTTCAGGGCTTGGGCGTCGGCGCGGGTGATGAAGTAGTGGTGACGTCGCGGACATTTTTGGCGTCGGTTTCGAGTATTGTGATGGCCGGTGCCACGCCGGTGTTTGCGGATGTAGATTTAGATTCTCAGAACGTGACGGCTGAAACCATTGCCGCTGTGGTTACGCCCAAAACCCGGGCGATTATTTGTGTTCACTTGGCCGGTTGGCCCTGTGACATGGATCCGATTATGGAATTGGCCAAGCAGCACGATCTTTTTGTGATAGAAGATTGCGCTCAGGCCCATGGTGCTATGTATAAGGGCCGCTCTGTTGGTTCAATTGGGCACGCCGGCGCATGGTCATTTTGTCAGGATAAGATTATGACGACTGGCGGTGAGGGCGGTGTTGTCACCTGTAACGACCGTGATTTGTGGTCGCGTATGTGGTCGTTTAAGGACCATGGAAAAAGTTGGAGTGCGATCTACGAGCGCGAGCATCCGCCGGGATTTCGTTGGTTGCACGAGAGTTTCGGCACCAACTGGCGTATGACAGAAATGCAGGGTGTACTTGGCCGAATTCAGCTGACCCGCATGGCTGACTGGCGCAGTGCTCGGCAGGCAAATGCTCAGGCCATCTGGGACACCGCGAGCAGCTTACCGGGTTTACGCGTACCGCAAGTTCCGGACGAGTTGGAGCACGCCGCCTATAAGTGCTACGTGTTCGTGGAGCCAGAGACGTTAGCCGATGGCTGGAATCGCGATCGTATTTTGGGTGCTATTGTAGAAGCAGGTGTGCCGTGTTTCTCCGGTTCATGCTCGGAGGTTTATCTGGAGAAGGCTTTTGATAACACAGGTTGGCGCCCGGAACTGCCTTTACCGGTTGCTCACGAGATTGGTGAGACCAGCTTGATGTTTTTGGTGCATCCAACGCTGACGAAGGCGGAAATTGAGAAGACTTGCCGGGTATTAGCGGCCGTCATGGAGCAAGCCGTGAGTGACCATGTTTAATTCGTTTCTGCGACTTTCTCGCTTCAAAAAGCGCGTAATCTCTCTGTTTGTGGATTTTTTCGCCCTTTCTTTTGCGCTCTGGGCCTCTTTTGCGTTGCGCCTCGACGTGGCCTTGTGGGAACCAAACAGAGCTCAGCTGCTGATTTCTCTGCTTACTGTGGTGTTTACTCTGGGCGTTTTTGTTCGTCTTGGTTTATACCGCGCCGTTATTCGATACATGAGCGACCGGGCTTTCATAACCATCATCACCGGCGTCGCTGCCTCAACGTTGTTGCTGGTGTTACTTAGCTACAGCTTGAATGTGTTTGTTCCCCGTTCTGTTCCGCTGATCTACTCTGCGCTGGCGCTTATTTTTGTGGGTGGGAGCCGTATGAGCATGCGTATGCTGGTGCAGTACTCTTCCGGGCGTGATAAAGAGCGGGTGGCCATTGTGGGTGCAGGTAAAACGGCTGTGCAACTGGCTAAGGCGCTGCAACAGGGGGAGGAATTTCACCCGGTATTGTTTATCAGCTTTTTACCAGCCAATCACAGAGCGCTGATTGTAGGTTTGCCGGTGGTTGCGTTGAGTCACCTGGAAGAGGCGGTGCGTAGCTATGGTGTAAAGCGTCTGCTTTTGGCGGTTGATGCGGATGCCGGTGTCAATCGTCGCCAGTTGCTGACGCAGCTGGAAAAGTTGAATTTGCCGGTACAAACCGTTCCGTCGTTCAGTGAAGTAATCGCCGGCCAGGCGCGGATTAACGACATTCGCGATCTGGAAATTGAAGACCTGCTGGGGCGTGATCCGGTCCGGTCAGACAACGCCCAGGTGGCTTCGTCTTTATTCGAACGATCGGTGATGGTGACCGGCGCAGGTGGTTCGATTGGTTCTGAGTTGTGCCGGCAGATTATTCGCCATCAGCCCAAGTGCCTGGTGCTGTTTGAACAGTCTGAGTTTGCCTTGTACGCCATTGAATGCGAGCTTCAGCAGATCAATCTCGTGGAAGGTCTGAACGTGTGTGTTCACCCATTGCTGGGGAGTGTGGTGCACCGCCGCCGTTGTGAAGCGGTAATGCGTTCGTTTGGGGTGCAAACGGTGTATCACGCGGCGGCGTACAAGCATGTGCCGCTGGTAGAGCACAATGTGATTGAGGGCGTGCAGAACAATGTGTTTGGCACATTGCACGCGGCCGAGGCGGCGGTTGCAGCCGGTGTTGAGTTGTTTGTGTTGATTTCTACCGATAAAGCGGTACGGTCCACCAACGTGATGGGGGCCAGTAAGCGTATGGCGGAGTTGGTGTTGCAGGGGCTGGCGCAGCGCCAGAGTGCGACGGCTTTCTCGATGGTGCGTTTTGGCAATGTGCTGGGCTCATCGGGTTCTGTGGTGCCATTGTTCCGGGATCAGATTAGCAGCGGTGGCCCGGTGACGGTTACTCATCCGGACATTATTCGCTATTTCATGACCATTCCCGAAGCCGGCCAGCTGGTGCTGCAGGCCGGTAGTATGGGGCAGGGTGGCGAGGTGTTTGTGCTGGACATGGGCGAGCCGGTTAAAATTGCCGATTTGGCTCGCAAGATGATGCACTTGATGGGCCGCCGTGAAAGAACCGCCGAGCAGCCAGACGGCGAGATAGAGCTGGTGTTCAGTGGCCTGCGCCCTGGTGAGAAGCTTTATGAGGAGTTGTTGATTGGCGACAACCCCCAGGGTACGTCACATCCGAGAATCATGATGGCCCGGGAAGTGTCTATGTCACCGGAGGAACTGGATGCCACGTTAAAGGATTTGCTGCGCGCGAGTCACGATTTTGACTGTGGCCGTGTTGTTGAAATCCTGAGTGATGCGCCTACGGGGTTTGTGCCCAATGGCGGGGTCGCGGATCTTGTTTGGTGCAATGGTGAGACTCCACCGGCGGTTGTTCCTTCAGGGGTGAGTAACATTCGGCGGTTTCCCGTTTAAGCTCAGAAACTACCGTCATCAAGATCCGGGCTAAGGATGGTCTGGTTATTTGTTTTTTGAGAACAAGGAATGGTCCCCATGATTAATATTTCCCACCACGGTGCCACCACCGGCGTAACTGGTTCCTGCCATGAACTTACCTTCGGCTCCGGAGCCCATAAAAACGGTATCCTAATAGACTGCGGCATGTTCCAGGGCCAGGAAGAGGGCCTGGGTGCTTCTGCTTCTGATCTCTCCATTGATTTCCCCATTGATCATATCGGATATCCGCGCACTGGTGGTTACCCATGTGCACATTGATCACGTAGGGCGGATTCCCTATTTGCTGGCCGCGGGATTTGAGGGGTCGATTATCTGTTCGGAGCCCTCGGCCATCATGTTGCCGGAGATTCTGGAAGATGCTCTGAAGATCGGCTTTACCCGGGACCGGGGCCTGATCGAACGGGTTCTCGGACTGCTCCGCTCCCGCCTTGTGCCGGTTCCCTATGTCCAGTGGCATTCGGTGTTTGAGGAGGGTGAGTGTTCGCTGGCGGTCAGGTTGCAGAGAGCCGGGCATATTCTGGGTTCGGCTTATGTGGAATGTGATGCGCGCGAAGGTGATTCTAAGCAGCGCATTGTGTTCAGTGGCGATCTGGGTGCGCCCCATTCGCCGTTACTGCGGGCGCCGGAGTCTTCGGTATACGGCCAAGATAGTTGACGCTGCATACATGCCTTTCTGGTTGCCGGAATGCTCCGACTTGCTGGCTTTCTGGGCCCTTAGGGTGGCATCGATCATCGGCGATCTGGGCAGGTACTCGCTAATCACCAGTTTCTTGAAAAAAATGGTCAGGCCGGCGACAACTGCGTTCATCGTCGCGGCCTTGCGACGTGTACCGGAGTCGTAGAAGGGGCGCCACTTCGGGTTGGCCATTCTCAAACCATGCTTGGAGATATAACCACGTTGGCGGCCTTCCCCCTTTTTTTCAGCTGACCCTTTGGACGTACACCAACTGGCGGGCGGTTTCTTAACAAACTCCATATAGCCGTCGACGTCATCACCCCCAATCTCGCGCAATGATTTCTTCCGGATAACCCAGAAGTAGTTCAGGAACCGTTGCACTTCGCCCCGGAACTGAGAATAGGTCCCGGCGTTCGTCGCATGGTGCATCAAGAAGAGGGCGCCGGCATGCCAGTCGTCACGACAGCCAGAGGGTAGGGTGCTTTAAAATGCCTGTAGAGAGGGGTAGTCCTCCGGGCGATCGATCTGGTCGCTGAGAGTTTTCGGCGTATCGAATAGCGGATGCCCGGGGAATTTTGAGTTGTTCATTGAGTGTGAGCCAGTTTGAGCCGATCGCTAACGCTTGTGCGTTTTGCGGTACGCATGTAGGCATGTAGGCATCTTCCTTTGACTCGAGGTCACCAAACAGGCGTTTACGAAGCCTGTTGATGGCTCGAATCTCACGACGGATCTCATCCTTTTCGGATTCAACGTTCAGGGCTTTGAGCATGGATTTGCGCTCCTGAAGTGCCCATTGAATGGTTAGAATTCGCCACGCAGAAGACCGTCGTCCGAAAGTAGACTGCCTCCATCTCCGCCATCAACATGGTCATCAATGTCGGCCACAATGAGTTTTCCTTCGGGCCCGTCAACATATCGAAGCGATCCCGAACCAGAGCCCCCAAAAATTTCGATCCCAATGGCCTGGGCTTGCCGCGCATACCGGCTCAATCCTTGCGATCCGCTCAACTTCCTTTGGGTCCAGTCCCGCGGCTTCACATTCTTTGTGATTTGCATACATGATCGGGCTCCGGTCAGCGTCGATTTCGAAAATGTCGCATGACGCGCTTAGGTGTGATGCCAAGAAGGAACCAGGCCGACGCGCAAAACCATCCAACTGTGATCAGGAGACCGATATATCCGGGCCAAGGACGATTAAGTAGCTCAAAAGTGGGGAGGCTGGCCAGCCCGGTAGACAGAACAATCCAAACCGCGAAAAGTGTGGGATTAAAATAAAGTTTCATCCTCATTAACAGAAAAACCGCCTTAACTGCGGCGGTTTTTCTTAGCAATCTGGGCAAAGTATCACCCTGCAACAGCGTGGTTGTAACAACCGATCTCTGATTCATGAAAATAAAGTGCCTTCCTTAACCGTTCACCGCTGACTGCAAAGCCTTGATCGGCGGTTGAGGATGCTGCCTGGCGAGCGCCAAATCGTAATTTACCTGCATAGCGAGCCATGCGCGGGCGGTGCTTACACCAGCCATTTCCAAGCGTAGAGCAAGGTCAGAGCTGATCGCCGCTCGACCGTTCAATACTCGGGACAGGGCTACGCGAGACATTCCCAGCCGTTCAGCCGTTTCCTTGACTGACAAGCCAAGCTCGGCAAGCACGTCTTCGCGTAACAATTCGCCAGGGTGCGGAGGGTTCATCATCATAGCTTGATCTCCTTTAGTGATAATCAACGTAGTTGACCAATTCGACATCTACCCCAACAAACCGAAAGGTCACACGCCAGTTGCCGTTAACCCGGACTGACCAATAGCCCCTTAGCTCGCCTTTCAGTTGATGTAATTTGAACGAGGGCATGTTGAGGTCTTCCGGGCCCGCTGCAACATCTAGTAATGCCAGGATGCGCCGAAGCTTAACAGTATGTTCAGCTTGAACGCCTCGGGTCGTCCCTGTCCTATAGAAGGCTTCAAGCCCTTTGTGTTTAAATCCTGTAATCATAGCTTAATGTATCGCGTAACGTTACAGGGTTCAAGCGAGTTCGCCAAGATGATGCTTTGTTTCAAGGGTGAAACTTTATTTTATGGGATGACAATTTATTTTCATCCCACACCAGTGCTAATACGCTTTAATATGATTGGAGAACGGAGCGGGTGATGGAAAAAGCTACTTTGCAACAACTGATGATTGATGGAGTGCCGTTCCCAGTTGGGTTCACGCCTGCATTTTGCACAAAAAGCGAGGCTGAAGGGTTTGATGGTATCTGGCATGTCCACAACTCAGAGCCAGGTTTCAAATCTGGAGAGTGGTGCTCACATGGGCAGGTTTACGAAATAGGTATCGACCCCAGTGACTGCCTGGATCATACACCTGAAATTGCGATGGGTTTATGCCCTGAAGATTCGATTTTCAAGATCGTTTTATAGTACGCAATTTCACATTGGAATTCGGAGAGGTGCATGGCAACGATTAACGACATATATGTGGCGTACCAAGCCGGTGCCTGTCAATCTCACCGAACATCAGCACAAAGCCTTGCGGATCCGGGCTGCCGAATCGGGTGTTTCGATGGGGGCGCTGGCCAGAATGGCGATACGTAACATATTGCCTCGGGATTAGTGCCGTATTATTGCGCGCAATCGGGAAGCTCGAAAAGATTTGTCGATGCGTGCCTATGAGCATTTTGACTCGAGCACGAGCTCTCCTGAAACGCTGAACGCTGCCTGCCCCAGAACACCTATTCTTTTGCTGAAGTCCAGGCTGGGTTGCCTTTTCTGTTTAAGCCGGTTTGGAGATCATAAATGCGACCCTCAATCCCTGGCTCTGAAAAATCAACACACCCATCTTTGGCCGAATACCTCCTTGAGCCATCACGAGACCTGAATGCACAGAGGCTATGCTTCTCGCCAGACTCAAGATTCTCGAAAAAACAGTGGAGATTCGTTTTTTACCCCAAGCTTTAAAAATCAGCCTTCCTCGCCATGTGCCGTCTGGCGCAGGTGTGCAATCTGAAAAGCTGACCTTGGCATCCGTAAAACCGTGTGCGCGCATCGTGAACTCATTGTGGCTAAAGCCGTCGATTCACATTTCCAGGCTCATTCCTTCGTCGTTATCCAGATCTTCATCCTGTAACGATTCAACCGATTTTCCGAAGGTTTGTGGCGCTGGTCTGTTCCTGGCACGGTTGGCTCCCGTGCTCTCGTAGGCATCCTCAATCGCATCCAGTATATGGTCATCTCCAACGTGCCGGGCCCGGCCGCCAAACATGGCTATGTTTTCCTTCGCATTGATAATAGCGCTGTGTCGATCCATGTAATGACGCGGGGAAAGGAGGTCCCTATAGGTTTGCGCTAGTATTTCTTTCAGGCTGTCTTCGGAGTCATCTGCAGATCCGGTGAACTCTGCGTACAGGGAGTCCCGCACATGGCGTTCGGCATTATCGAAGTGCATTTGGGTGAATCCGTCCTCTTCCATGTCCGCCAGCGAGTGCTCCAGGTGGTCCATCGTTTCCTCAAGCTTTTCATCTAGGGCCTCGGCCAACAGGAAATCTTTTATCTTGTAGGCAGCTGCTACCTGTTCCATTAACAGGGGGATGGTTTTCTCGGCGTCCCTGATCTGTTGTGGCTGGGTGTACTCGGCGCCGCGGCTGTACCGAATGTCGCTGTTGTGTGCACTGAAGATGCCCGTATTGCCGGTGGCAGACTTGACCATGTGCGCCTGGTAAGCGGTGTAATAGGTTTGGCCATACGGCCCGGCGAGCATTGCACCGTCATAACCTTGTTTTAGCATGCCTGCACGGAAGGCCTTGGACCACTCCCGCATTTCGGGAATGGTGGACAGCTCCGACAGGTGTTTCAGCCCTATGGTCTCAGCCATATCGTTGATGGCTTTATCGCCAGAGGAAAAGTCAGCCGGGTTCTGAATAGAGGCATACAGCGGCATGATAAACCCTCCGGGGGTGTCCAGCGGGCAATCTTCGCTCATGTAAATCCCGGCGCCGGCCACACCTGTCGTCCGGTCAACATCAAACGCGCTGAAATCGGCGTCCGTTGCGTGAAAGAGTGTCTTGGGTTCTCCGGTTTGGGTGGTGACGGCGCTGTGTCCGAACCAATTCCGGAACGCTTCGGTTTCGGTTGGATTCAGTATCTCTGTTGCTTGGTGGAGCTCGTCGTTCACCGCCCGGATGGTGACCAGGGTGTCGTCCCAGATGACATAATTGTGCGTTTCTTCTCCCGGTGCTTGGCGGCTAAACTGATCGCGGTACCGAAGCCCTGGGATGCCTATGGCGTTGAAGTATCTGCTGGCGGCCTCATTATTGTCGGGTTTCGCCTGCCGATTGGCGCCTTCCAGTGTCCGGTCGGATAAGAATGTCGTCAACTGATCGTATAGGTCGCCCCCGGACATCATTTGCCCGGAAACAGGGAAGGGTTCGTTGCCGAGCATTTCAGCCAGGCCTGTATCCCGAATGACGCGATACACCGATGTGGGCTGTTCAGTCAAAGGACGCTCCCAATCTAGGAGCTGGTCATCGTCTGGAATTTTGGCTTCGTACAGGTTATTCCCGGTATCCGAATGCCCGCGCCCTTGAATTCGGATGAGTTCTTCCGCTGTGTCGTCGTATAGACCGCGCATTTTGCCCTCGCGTTGGCGGGCAAAATCGATAGCCTGTTCCATTGGTAGACCTTTCAGCAAGTCCTTGGCCACGGCGGAGGCTCCAAGCACGTCCCAGCCTGCGATCATTGAGGCATGGGGAACTTGGGCAAGCGCATCCCGATAAAACTCTGCCACCTCCCGGTGCCCCGCAAAATACAATCCCCACCCGAACGCAGCGGCACCCTCACCACTGCCGATGGCCTCCAATGAGAACCGATCGAACTGATGAGGGGTGCCGTGATATGCACGACTGTACCGGATGTCCTGGTTGCTGGCGTCAAAGGTGCCGATGTTGCCGGTGGCGGATTTTATTTGCTTGGGGCTGAAGGCGATAACTTCCTCAAAATCATCACGGACAATGATGCCGTCGTAGCCATCAGCCTCCATCTCACTGCGCCAATCGGTTTCGCGGCCAGCGTTATTGTCGGCATCACGGTAAAACTGGCTTGCGGTGTCGTATTTCTTGGGATTGCGAATACTCACGTATAGCGGCATGACATTCTGCCCGCCATCGCCATCGCGCCCGGCCATTTCTGCGTAGCTGTTTGATAGTTGCCGGCTGCGGGTTAAATAGACGCCGAGTGCAGCCCCGGGATGCCCGGTATTCTGGCCGCCTCGCTCGACTTCAAATGCACTAATGTCAGACGCGGTGCCGTGATACATGACAATCGGCTCACCATTATCATCCGCCACCTTGCTGTCATCGAACCACGCGGAAAACGCTTCGGTATTGGTTTGCTTTGGCGCCTCGCGTTGCCGGCTGACGGCCTGCACCGATACCAAATCCGCGTCCCAGATGACGTAGTTGTAGGTTCCGTTGCCTGGTGAATGCCGGCTGAATTGATCGAGATAGCGCAATCCCGGGATGCCACTCTGGCCCAGCAGCGTGCTGCCGTATCGTTCACCCCGGATGCCGCCGATAGTCGCGTAGACCGTTTGCCCGGAAGGGTCACTTTTCAGGAACAACGGTTTGCCATCGATGTCCAGGGGCAACCCCCGGTCAACCGCAGCGGCTTCAATCTTTTCACGGACACCCTGGGGCTGCTGGCTGAACGGTTTATCGTAATCCAGGAAAGCGGACTCGTCGGGGATCTCGACTTCGTAGAGGCTGCCGCCTTCATCGACAATCGAAACCTCTTCTCGCAAATAGTCTACTGCTTCGGATAGCTCAGGGTTTTCTGACGCGATCTGGTCCCATCCCTGGCCTCGCACCAAGAAGGTGATGGCCTGTCCTTCCGGTGAGCCCACGCCAAGCAGTTCCATTAACTCACCTGCCTGAAAGCGCCCATTTGCGGTATCGAGCATCCTTGCAGTGATGTTGTCGCGATAAAGCTCGGCAACCTCACGTTTATCTGTGAAATACAGTCCCCATCCAAAGGAGATAGCGCCCTCGCCGGACCCGATGAACTGTGTGGAAAACCGATCAAACTTATGAGGACTGCCGTGATATGCACGTCGGAAACAGGTATCAAATTCCCCTGGGCGCTCGAAACCGCCATAACGGACCACCTGTTCAGCGCCGTGGAGCAGGTTTAGCAGGTCGGAGTGGGTCAGGGGCAATTCAAAGCCCATATCGCGTAGGCCAGACCGCACGTCAGCCATGTATCGGTGCGTTTCCGTAAGCTGGCGGTGCTCACCAGACTCCGCCAGCTTTGCCATCAGCTCCTCGGCCAGTAATTGGCGATGTTCGGCTACGTCCTGATTGAATGGCGGTTCTTTGAAGTAGATGCTTTTGATTTGTTCCGCCAGCGACGTTTCTGCCATGTCGACATAAATCCGCTCTAGTGTCGGCTCCAATTGTGGGCCGAGAAGCGTGCGCAATCCATAATGGCCAATCACCTCATGCAGTACTACCTCTTCCAGAGCTTGCCGGCTTGGTAGGCGAGGCGCCACCAGGTATACCGTATTATTCCAGAACGCCGCTCGCATATCGTGTGCAGCCCGTTTTCCCCAGATATCGCGTTGCAGGGTAGCAGGCAGCTCACTGATCCGATTGACCGCCACAATCTCCGGGCGTGCCTTCCAGTTCTTCATCAGGCCATCGGAAATCACCTGCGCCTGGTTCCGGGTTAGCCCGTTGGCGGTCGATTCGCGCTGGCGAAGAAAGTTTGCCGGTACCGTGTTGGTGGTGCGAAAGGGTACTTCGACATTGAAGCTGTTCTTGTTGCGAAAAATGACGATCGCCTGGTCTGCCGGAATATCGGCTGTGCGTTCAGGATGAGTGTTTCGGCGCTCAGTTTCGTTCAACCCGCGGCGTGTTTCGGTATTACGGGCCTCGATCTCACCGGCCAGGGCCCGATAGATCTCGTAGGTTGAGCTGAAGTAGTGACGATCCCGGAGTGCTTCGGTGGTTTCTTCTGTCTTTTTCAGTTGTTGCAGGGGGCGAGTTTCCTGCCGGGCTCGGCTGGCTTCTCTTTCCAGTGCGTTCAGAACACTTTTTAGCTGGCGCTGATCCTGGCGAAACTGCTGGAATACCGGTTCGGGGATGACGCTGCGAATGAGGTCGGCAGCTTGGGCGCTTTGCTCTCGCAGGAAATGATTCCTGGCCTGCATTCGGTGTCGTTTTGGCAGGTCACACCACTGGCGCTGCAGATCATCGAATGCCTGGCGTGAAGGGCTTTGCCGTACTTTGTGGTGGAAAACCCAGCCCATTTCATTGCGGATCAGGCGCAGCACACCGCTGGGCCTGTCACGGTTGGCGTAGCTCATCAGCCGTTGCGCCGACTGATACATTAGGCCATAGGTGATCATATCCGAGGTATTGCCCTCGGCATCCAGTAAAGACTTGTGGGTTGCGGTCCACTCATCCACCTTTTGCTGCTGCTCGATGCTCAGTTCCTTGAGCCGGTCTTTGATCCGGTTGGTGAAACGTTCCTTGGGCATTCCGCCGTAGGCAAACCCTTCCGCTTCCTGGATGGCGTGTTGAGTTTCGTGTAATAAAACCCCCAGGATCTGTCCGTGAGACAGGTTGCCGTTCAGTGTTATACCGGTACCCCAGTCAAACTCGCCCCAATCGTTTTCGTGCATCGAACGGTCTAAGCGTACCGCCTGTTCTTTTAGCCGTGGGTACGCCGCATAGAGCCGAGGGTGATCCAGAATATCGCCCATCTCGACAATCTGGCCATCAATGTCCGATATCGAGGCAATGCCCTTAAACTCGCGCCGCGTCAGATGATTGACCAGGCTGATCCCGGCATCGGACTGATTGTGCCCGAAGGCCGCAAGATAGTCGGGCTTGCCTTCTCGGTAACTGGCCTTGACCAATTGACCGTCTTCACTGAACGACACTTCCTGATAAACGCGGTTCAGAACCTCATCTTCGAAGGCTTGCGGAATACCGATGGTCAGCCTGGCGTCATCGTCACTGATCTCATATCGCCAATTCCCATCCACGCCTCTCAGCCAGCCGGTCTCTCGCCAGATGATTTCGGACGTGATGCGGTTTTTTTCGAGTAGGCGGGCCTGGTCCAGTAACTGTAAATCGGAGGATTCTGCCTGCGGTCCGGCAAACAGATAGCGGGGGTCAGTGCGAGCATAGCGAATGTCCGGCACCGTTGGATCAAAGGTACCGGTATTACCGATGGCCGACTTGATCTGCGCAGGGTCGTAAGCCTGCACCTGATCCACGACACCCGTGGTTCGTTCAATCAGGATGGCGCCGTCATAGCCCGCGGCCTGCAATTCCCGGCGATCCAGGCCTCGGTCAATGAATCGAAGCCAATCGTCTTCCTCGGGGTCGGCAATGACGATATAGGGGTTCTTGACGCTCAGATACACCGGATAAATGCCACCGGCTTTTCCCTCATCCGTCCCTAATGCCGACACGAACCCCTCTGCGTAGAGCGGGTCGGGCGTAAAGTAGACGCCATCAAGGTCGTTGGGGAGTTCGAACGCATCAATGACGGTATCGGGTCGCGTCCCATGATACAAAACCATGGGTTTACCCTCGTCGTCCTTGAACCAGCTTCCGGCAAACCAGCGCTGGAAGGCTTCGGTGCGTATGGATTCAGCTAACGGGTTCAGCTTGGTCATTTGTTGATTTACCCAGGGCATTGTAACTCGGCATCGGAGCCTTCGGTTGCGTTGATCGCCGAGGGCGTGGGGTCGTATCGCTTCGCCAGTTCCAGCAACCACTGTTCCGGGTACTCGTAATCGTAACCGCCCCAGGGGTCCGGTACGCTGGATGGCAGGCTGTCATAGGTGTCTGTTGGCTCAACCTCTTCAACTCGCACCAGCTTCACCATGTCCTGCATTCGATCAATGTCCGCCATGGCCATAGAGCCGTCTGGCCCCGGTTGAACGTGAGGCGTGAGGGAACGACCGATTAGCTCGTAAACACCCATGCCGATACCGTCAGGCAGGTTCTGTTCCTCCGGGAGCGGCTGGTTGTCCCGGCCCACGTATTGAGCCCGCAAGAGTTCACCGTAGTTCCCCAGAAAACCAGACACCCGATCCCCGTTGGGGAGAAACGCGATGGCCTCAGTCAGCTCGTACCGCTGGATCGGAATGCCCTGGGTGGTTTCGGCGCAACGCCAGCTGTAGTGCCCCATCGTGCTCGTACTCCTTCTTAAAGGCCGGGTGCGCTGTCGAGGTCTTCGTAATCCTCATCGATCA
>Ga0307976_1000169_pt1 | contig 40501 bp, 33 predicted proteins | sample OrgLakmetagen919_FD_201836 | JGI IMG/M metagenome (GOLD analysis project Ga0307976, IMG submission 201836) | Saline water microbial communities from Organic Lake, Antarctica - #919 | ecosystem: Environmental > Aquatic > Non-marine Saline and Alkaline > Saline | place: Antarctica: Organic Lake... | reverse complement strand
TGAGAAAAAGACTTCAGGATATTGACTGAACGTGAACACCCGGGGTAAAAACCTCGGTGGGTAATGCGTTAAAAAAAAGGTGTTCACGTTCAACCGGAATGAGTGTTCACGTTCGCCGGAATATGCACCAACGCAATGGTGCATGGCGGCACCTTTCTCAAGCAGTTCCATCCACAAGGTCAGGGGCTCGATACCCGCAATGGGCATAATCGGAGGTGCAGGGTAATCGCCGTGCTCTTGTGCCAATTCGAACGCGAAAATTGCACGCTCGGCTGCCGCAGATTCTCCGCTGCCCCGGTTGAAGCGTTCAATTAGACGATCATGCAACGTTTGAAGGGCGGGGCGGGAGTTGACGCCTGCTAATACCCGCTCATCACCATCCGTCATGTTAAAGGTATCCCGAATCATTCGGCATGCCCAAGTGATATCCAGGCCGGAGGAGTGTTCATCTATCAGGTATAGCATCCCCGGCCAAAAGGGGCGCCGATGGCGAAGCAAGAAGCGAAGATGGTTAAGGTGAAGATCTGGATGGTGTCTGAGGAGCAGTAAGAAGTCGGGCTTGCTCAAAGCCTTGATCACATCCTCGAGCTCCCAGGGGAGCAGCGGGGATAACTTAATTCGCTTGATCAATCGGGATAGAGACTTGCAACCAGGCAGACCGATGTTCTCCAGAATGGCTTTGCGTTTCAGTGCGAGCAATTCCACAAAGGTTTCGGTGCTGAGTTTTTGCTTGCGGGCGTGATCGACCAAAAGAATGAAAAGCAGCGGCGTATCCCTCGCCAGCTGGCGGGCTGGCTCGGAAACAGTGCAAGTCTGGGCAAGCTCGAAATCGATGGCTGGCATAAAACGAGTAAGATTTGAAACGTCCTCGGGGACTTTGTCGGATAGCCGATTGCCCTCGTCGTCTTCAAGTGCGAACAGCGGAAGGCCGGGTGCTTCCAGAAACTGCCCCTCGGCCACAAGGCCATCGATTCCGAAGCTGGACCAGTGCAGAGGGCGCTCTGACTGCCAGCTGTTCACGGCCAGCCGTATCGGATAGTTCAGAACTTGACTAAGGTTGAAAGCGAGGGTTTGGTGGGGCATTCGTTGTTCACCCTTTCAGTGGCGTTAACAGGATTCCGATTGTGCTTGAGTACATGGCAATCCACATCGAAGGCTCTCTTGCGACTGAAACAATAGTCGGTTTTAGCGACAAATGGTGTCGCCTTTGTCGGCTATTGTGTGTTCCGAACTGGTATAGCGATGAAAAAGAAGACAGGCCGCAGTACGTCGCAAAGGGTTAGGCTCATCATGGAGACAAACCAGTGACGCTCGCAAACACCGAAACGACAAAGCAAAGGAGCCGGTATCAATGTCTTTACAGAATCGAGTTATTCCTCAGGGCCTCATTGAGCGACACAGTTCACGGGGCACGTTTATGGGAAACCGGGGAGTTCTTCACTGAACCGCCCTGGGTTTTGTCTGCAATGGTTTCCAAAAATCTGGAGAACTGGGATCTGTTTATTTACTTCCCTGATCAGGAATATCCCGAGCGGGGATTCGGCGGTGTTATCGAGCGGCTGGGGGCCTGGGCGTATGTGCATGAGTAGCAGAAGCCGTAAACGCATTGGACATAGTTGGGTTTGTATATGAGTCGTCTCACTTTAGAGCCCCGGAAATGGTACGCCATGGAGCTCCTCAGCCCGGAGTTTGGCCCCGATATACGGCACTGCTCACCCATAGAGGTTTATTCAGTTACGCCAGCCGGCGGCGGGAAACGCTGCTTCGATATGGCGTTCTATCATTTAGCCTACGCAGCTGGTGTCCGCGACAAGGTGTATACGCTGCAAACGATCAAACGTACCGAGCACTTCCTGTTGGCCAGTGTTGTCGGAACTGAGCGGCTGGCTCTGCTGATGGAACTGACGAACGATTGGCTCTCCAAGAATTTCGAACATCCGCTGAAAGTTGGCCGGCGCGATAAAAAGGAGCCATACCGAGTTCCTTCGGAGTTTAGTCTGAACGACATTTTCGGAGCTACAGAGCAAAAGGCCTTTGGGAATTTGCACTGGAATGCCGAAATGATGAAGAGCTATGGGCTGCCGACCATCGGTTTCCCTGCCCCCCATGCGGCAATTAAAGCCGCCATCTCAGGCCAGCTCGAGATTGGCTTTGAAGAACTGTTGTACTGGTTACAGCGGTACACAGAAATCGATACCGTGCAATGGCGCGATTATGCACCTGCGATGACTCGTTTGGCCGAACTGATTACAAGCGAGCCGGCAATGGCGGTGGTCGCGATAGAAGGGGAGACATTTTGGCTGGAGCTCGGTGAGGTGGATTTGCTCCGTGGGGATATAGTCACCATTCAGCGGGGTGAGGGGCTTATCGGGGCATTTCAGAAACGCGAAAACGGCGCCCTACGCTTTGCCGCCTATCAACCGTTGGATGCCAAAGCTATTCGCTACGCGACGGGGCTCGCCCTTAAACCGTCTTCCGATGGAACTGTGTGTATGCGCCCTGACAACTGGGAATATGCTCTGGACTGTTCAGCCGGCAATGGAAACTTCTATGCGGCTGACAGCGGGGCGTGTTATCTCTCCCGCTGGGAGTTTGGCCTGGGTATCTCTTCTGATGGATCGAGGGTAATGGGGTGGTGTACCGAGCGAGAGAAATCACCACAGGAACCTGGGTTTGTCGCGACCCAGATTGAGGTTCATCGACGATTTCAGGATGTGATGGGCGAGTAACTGTCTTATTTCGAGCGACAGCATATGTCGGCTTGTCCCAATAACATCTGAATGAAAATTAAGGGCATTTATCCCGGTGTCCTCAATTGAAAAGGAAGAAAACACTATGAATCAAGCCCAAAGAGCCTCTTGCCCGATGCCTGAATCCGTAATTAAGGACCGCTTCACCGGTTGCCTGTTAGGGGGTGCTGTGGGAGATGCCCTCGGTGGTGCCGTGGAGTTCATGTCTCGCGCCCAAATTCTGGATCGCTTCGGGCAGGGTGGCATTACTGATTTTGCCGAAGTGTACGGTGGAAAGGGCAAGATCACCGACGACACCCAGATGACGTTGTTCACGGCAGAGGGTTTGTTGCGGGGCAGAATGCGTTGGGTCAGTAAGGGTATAACCGGGCTTGATCACACGGTTGCCGGTGCTTATCTCCGGTGGCTGGTAACACAGGGATCTGAGAATCGCCACACTTCACCCGAGCTTGATGGCTGGCTTTACCAACAGCCGGAGCTTCACAGCCTAAGGGCCCCCGGGATGACTTGCCTGAGTGCGTTGCGGGATTATGAGGGTCATCCTGATATAGCCGGAAATGACAGCAAGGGTTGTGGTGGTGTGATGCGGGTGGCCCCGGTTGGGTTATTCTGGTTCACTTTCCAGGAAGAGCTTGAAATATCGGCGGTATTTGAATCCGGAATCATGTGCGCCGGGCTTACGCATGGTCACCCGAGTGGTTATCTTACTGGTGGCTTACTCGCAGTTTTAATCTTCGCATTGTTGGATGGCGCTACACTCGAGGAGGCGCTGGCCCAGACAAAATTGCTGCTGATCACTTATCCCGGCCATGAGGAAACTTTGGAGGCACTTGAGCAGGCCGTTGTATTGAGTGCATCTGACGTCCCGCATCACGAAGCTATCAAACAGCTGGGCGAGGGCTGGGTAGCAGAAGAGGCCCTGGCGATTTCCGTTTATTGCGCCCTGGTAGCAGAGAACTTTGAGCAGGCCATAGTGATGGCGATCAATCATGATGGCGATTCGGATTCCACCGGTGCTATTACCGGAAACATACTCGGCGCGATGTACGGGACCGGTGTGATTCCTCAGCGTTGGCTGAAGCCATTAGAGCTACGCGAGGTTATCGAGGCAATAGCTTCTGACCTTTGGACCTGCCAGGGCTGGACGAGCCGTATGGATAGTGCAGAGCTTTGGGAGCGGTATCCGGGACACTGAGCCGTGGCAAACCCATAAATCTCAGACGCTTATTGTTTTCGTAACGACTCTTCATTTGCTGGTGTTGGCATTGAGAGGTGGGGCTTGCACCGAAGAGTTTTAGTTACCTATGAGTTCTCCGCCAGGCATGAATCGCGAAATACACAATACCGCCGATAGCCCCGCTATAGAGACAGAGTTTGTGAAGGGCCGCTACTGACATAACGCCCAGGATCGGATTGGTGGTGATGGCTGGAAAAAACGGTTCAACGTCTGCGTGCATAATGCTGTCCAGAAGAACATGGCTGAACGTTCCGATGAACGCCGAGAAAAATGCTACCGGCCATCCAATCACGATTTTCCAATCGTTGTTCAGACCCAAGACATAAAGTCCTATTTCGGAGAGGTACTTGCCGGATAAAGCCGACACGATGGCCAGTAGTGTTGCGCCCAGGTATGTATGGGAAAAGCCATGGAGGTGTCCCTCACCTGTAATCATGACGAACAAAGGTTGGAGATCCATGACAATCTGGGCCCAGCCGAAAACCATCAAACTGAAGCTTCCTTGCAAAAGGGCTTTCACTGCTATTCCAGGGCCCATGTGGATTGGAGTGAAAGGCACGTATTCTCCCAGTTGTGGATTTGACTGCTTGGTAGGCCGACGTGGGAATGTAACGCGGCGTATAGTCCGATAACAACCCAGAAGATCTGGCGAAAGTGCTGGCAGGCAACAAGTGTCTGGCAAGCTACCGGTCTCAGGGATGCCTTCCAGTTTAATCAACCACTGTGTTGGTTACTTGATCACTAAGCCCGGCCACCCAACGCCGCACGATCTCCATCGCGCCGGGTGACGGGTTGGCGTTGCAATAGCCTCGCACTTCGCCAAGGATCCATTGGTTATTTCGACTCTCCAGAGATATCGTCAGACGTTCCGGGTCTTTCATGCGATAGACAAACACCTCACCTTCGGCCACCGGAATATCGTAGCTGCCAACGCAGTGGTGCATGGCAGCGCCTTCCTCCAGCAGTTCGAGCCATGAGGCCAGGGGCTCGACACCCGTAATGGGCAGAACCGGTGGGGCAGGGTAATCGCCGTGCTCTTGTGACAAGTCAAAGGCGAGAATAGCACGCTCGGCAGCAGCAGATTCTCCGTTGCCCCGGTTGAAGCGTTCAATTAAACGGTCGTGCAGCGCCTGAAGCGCAGGGCGGGAGTTAACGCCTGCCAGTGGTCGTTCATCACCATCGGCCATATTAAAGGTGTCCCGGATCATCCGGCATGCCCAGGTGATATCCAGGCCCGAGGAGCGTTCATCCACCAGGTACAGCATCCCGGGCCAGAAAGGGCGCCGGTGGCGAAGCAGGAAGCGCAGGTGGTTCAGGTGCAGGTCCGGATGATGCCTGAGGAGCCTCAAGAATTCGGGCTTGCTCAAGGCCTTGATGACATCCTCGAGCTCCCAGGGAAGCAGTGGCGATACCCTAATCCGTTTGATCAGGCGGGATAGAGATTTGCTACCCGGCAGGCCGATGGTCTCCAGAATGGCCATGCGTTTCAGGGCCAACAATTCCGCGAAGGCGTCATCACTCAGTTTTTCTTGCCGAGCGTGATCCACCAATAGAATGAAAAGCAGCGGCGAATCCATCGCCAGCTGGCGCGCCGCCTCTGAAACGGTGCAGGCCTGAGCAAGCTCAAAATCGATGGCGGGCATCAGGCGAGCCAGGTCCGCAATGTCCTCGGGAATTCTGTCCGAGAGCCGGTTGCCCTCGTCGTCTTCAAGCGTGAATAGCGGGAGGCCGGGTGCCTCCAGAAACCGACCCTCGGCGACGAGGCCTTCGGTGCCGAAGCTGGACCAGCGCAGCGGACGCTCCGATTGCCAGCCGTTTACAGCCAGCTGAATCGGATAGTTCAGAATATGGCTAAGGTTGAAAACGAGGGTTTGGTGGGGCATTCGTTGTTCACCCTTGCAGTAGCGATAACGGGATTTTGAATTCGATTCGGTGCATGGCAACGCGGATCGAAAGAACTTCCATGATCAGAACAATAGTTGGTTTGGGCGACAAAGGGTGTCGCCTCTGTGGGCTAATTTGTACATAGAAACCGTTGAGGAACCGGGCATGGATTATTTGTCTGCTAGAGTTCAAGGGTCCGAAAAGGAACGTAATGTCACTGAATGCCTGTGACGAACTTTTTTGCTTGATGAGGCAGCCCAATTCCAGGGAGAGGTCATGGATTATCAGCATTTAAAGCAACGACACCGTGCTGAGAGAGAAAACTATCACACAAACCTTAGCCTGCGGGTTCATCGTGCTCTGAGCTGGCTGCAGCGGGCGGAAATGCAAGAGGACCTCGACGGACAGTTCATCTTCCTGTGGATTGCCTTCAACGCTGCCTATGCAACCGACATTGAAGAGTCCTACCGCACCTCAGCTCAAATGACCTTTCGGGACTTTTTGGCAAAGCTGGTGGAGCTGGATTCAAAGCATTCCCTTGAAGAGTTGGCCTGGTCGGAATTCCCGAAAAGCATCCGATTGCTTTTGGCCAACAAATTCGTTTTTCAGAGTTTCTGGGATTTCCAGAATCAACGCATTACTCGCGAAGAATGGGAACGACGGTTTGCCGACGGCAGAACGGCGGCCCAAAAGGCGCTTGGAGCGCGGGATACGGTCTCTGTGCTCGGTATTGTACTGAGCCGGACTTACACCCTCCGTAATCAAATCATTCATGGCGGTGCCACCTGGAACAGTTCCGTGAATCGTGATCAGGTCAGGGATTGCGTCGCTTTGCTGGGCAAGCTTGTTCCGGTGATTTTGACGGTGATGATGGATAATCCGGACAGCTTATGGGGCGATGCCTGCTACCCAGTTGTTCAGGAATAGGGGATGTGGCTTGAATAATGTGCTGATGCCGCTCGTCCCGGGTACCTTACCGGGCGTTATGCGCATTGAGGATCCAGTGCCTGCCATTGCTTTTGTTTTGAGTTCCGGCCGGACGTTAGGGCTAACAATCGTGCGCGCTCGGAACCGACTGCTCCAAGTGAGCAAGTTGTTAAAAGTCGATAACCGAGAGCCGGAAATAAAAAGTTTGGTTGAATGGGTAGAGCTCTTTCCCCCAAAAGATCCGCGGGTTCAATATGTTTTCCTCGGTTATTCTCTCCACACCACCGACGATTTTTTCGCTGAGCTGCCGGATGTCGATTCTTCAGAGTTGAAAGCCTTGCTTTTTACAGAGGATCTGTCCGATTTATTCAGTGAATTGGAGTCGTATCGGGAAGATGCCAGGGAAGAGCATTTCCGAATTCTGGAAGTGCCTTTGAAATGGCGCTCCCGACTGACCGAGTGGGCTGAATCCTTCACGGACAAATGCCATGCGGATCAATTCTGTAATCGCATGCTAAAGCAACCCGGCCTTCGAAAAGATGAGTGCCGTTGGCATGACCTGGTCCGTTGGGCATTTTATGAGCGGCCTCCTAAACCTGTTGATCCAAGCCAGCTCGGTCCGTGGTTCCAGCTTCGGCATATTATCCCGACTTTGTATCGCCTGGTTGGCTCGACTGCGCCAGATTTTGGTGTGCTTTGGCGCTGCGACAGGGAGCTCCGTCGGGGAGAACGGCGTAATCTGCCTGAAATCGGTGACGATAGTCGTGTTGTTCTTCGCCATCCTGCACTGGGCTTTAGTGTTGTTCACTTTGAGCGAAAAGATCTGCTGGGGACCAAGCGTGGCTGGATTGCGATCGATAATGATGGAAAACCGTTGAGGACTGGAGCGGACATCGTTGACGACACCATTGAGGGTGCGGCAGAGCGGGTGTTGTCGGCCATCAAAACGAAGGTCAAAAGCTGGGCGTTATACTCAGACAGCGCCCAGTGGGCCGAATACACAATGGGCGATTCTGATGAGCGACAGGAATACCTGTTGGTGCTCGACGACTTTCCGCACCGGTTTGAAACCAACCCCCACTACGACGTGGACAATGTCCTACTGCATGTTCGCACCTCTATAGAGTATTTAAGGAATGGCCTTCGATGTCTCGTCGTTGATGAACTCCAAAGCGACTGGTTACAGAAGCGAGCAGACCAGAGTCAGAAATTTCGCGACGGAAACGATGAATTTCGATCCATGCCTTGGTCATCGGACTGGTATGAGCTGGGTCTGAAGGTGGTTCTGCAGCTGGCAGCCAAGAGCCAGGTTGATGCAGTTGTGATTGCGAGTTCGGGCATGCAAAAAGAACTTTACGGCAACCACTTTACTAACGGAGGCGAAAAGTTCTACGACAATGTATTGCCCAATAAGCTGGCGAAGCTGGTGAAGCCCTGGGCCTTGCCACAAACCTTTCAAAAGTTGGCTTTTGAGAAGCGTCCGATAACGATTCTGCGGACAGAGGAGGGGCGTTACGAGGTTCTGAATCCTGGTGGGGAATCTGCCCTGAGTGTTTGTTCCTCGTTATTGGAGGCCAGAAAGCTAATCGCGATGTCTGAGCTGATGTGTGATGGCCCCGAGGTACCAGTGTTTTCTATCAGCGCAGAGCTCAGGGAGGAAGTTGTTTCTAAAGGACTGATGCTTTTTGGATAGCGGTGTAACGTTTCCGCACTTGATGGCGCGCCCGATCTCGCCAGGGATCTTTCTCTCGACAGGTTTTCGTGTTGTAGTTACACCATAACTTATTGAGGTTTTATGGATTTTCAAAAAATTCTCGAATTGAATGCGCGCGCTTCAGCGCCGATCATCCAGATCATTAGTAATGAAACACTAAGAATCCGGGCAAGTGGCGAGCAGGTAGCAAAAAGTTTGAGTCGCAATTTTTACCGCTGGAACCGAGCAGAGGGTTTACGGCGTATTGAAGCGTCCTCCGAAATTCCTGACACTCCTGAGGCGGATCAGCCTCACGAAGTTTTGGACCTTTTATCTGAACTCAAAGATGACGGCGATTCTTCCTTGGAAATGCCCTTTGTTCTGCTTCTTGAAGATTTTCATCACTTCCTGACGGATGGTGATCCAGCGCTGATCAGTCGCCTGCGCTCTTTTGCGATAGCAGTTGCAGCGCGGTCAATTAGAGATTGCACGATTATTATGTCCCAGCCTATTCCTCACTTACCTGCTGAGCTTGAGAAAGAAGTGCAGGTGTTGGATATGCCTCTTCCCGGCGTCGAGGATTTGCGGAAAATTTTGCAGCAGGCGAAGCAGCGGTATCAGATTGATGACAACGACTACAGTGACAGTGCCGAACTTCTCGAGGCTGCACTTGGATTGTCAACCAGTGAAGCCCAACTGGCATTTGCAAAAGCGGCCTGTGAGCACCGGCGCCTGAATGAAAGAATTATCCCCGACATTGTAGATGAGAAAGAACAGGTGATCCGCAAAAGCGGGCATCTGGAATACTTCCATCCAAAATCATCACTGAGTGATATTGGTGGGCTGGATAACCTGAAGTCCTGGCTGAACCGGAGGCGACAGGCCTTTACCAAGGACGCTCGGGATTTTGGCCTGGAGATGCCTCGCGGAGTGTTGCTGTTAGGCTTGCCGGGCACTGGTAAAAGTCTTGCGGCGAAAGCTGTCGCCCATGCTTGGCAGTTGCCGTTATTGCGCCTTGATATGGGTAAAATTTACGGTGGCATTGTCGGTCAGTCCGAGGCAAATATTCGCTCTGCGTTGCAAACAGCCGAGGCGCTGGCTCCCAGCATTTTATGGGTGGACGAGATTGAAAAAGGTCTTTCGGGGTTGCAAAGCTCAGGGTCTACTGATGGCGGAACCACGTCTCGCGTGTTGGGTACTTTTCTGACCTGGATGCAGGAAAAGGAAAAACCCGTTTTTGTGGTGGCGACGGCGAACCACATTGAACTGCTACCACCGGAACTGCTCAGGAAGGGGCGGGTAGACGAAATCTTTTTCGTGGACTTGCCGGTGCAGCGGGACCGAAAAGAAATTCTCTTGATTCATCTTAAGCGGCGTAATCGCCACGATGACTTTCCTGATCATGAACTGGAGGAATTAGCCGAAGTTAGCAAAGGCTTTACCGGCGCGGAGCTGGAAGAAGCGGTGAAAGAGGCTATGTTTCTGGCCTTTGATCGCGGCCATCGCTTAGGTAAGGACGATCTCCTGCGTGCGATCAAAACGACGACTCCGCTCTCCCAAACGATGGCAGAAGTAATTCAGAAGACACGCTCATGGGCTGAGGGCCGGGCGGTTTTAGCCAGTTCTTCCGAGCCTGAGGCGCTTAATAAAGCTGAAGTCAAGAAGCCGCGCCTGAAGCAGGAAGGCGAAAACCCATTTATTTAGCCGAGTTGTAGTAAATGGCGAATCCTTTTTTTAAAGCCCTGGAGTTCGGTGAGTTGAATGCGGCCGCGCTGGCGAAGCAAACCAATGACGTATTGATGCCATTCAAGCACTACATCGAGAACAGCATCAATGCGCTGAGAAACAAAGAGGTCAGTTGCGAATGGAAACCGGTAGCTAATAATCGCTATCTTCTGAAGCCAAAACAACGTATCTGGCGTGTGACCCCTGTCAGCCAGGTGGAGGTTTTAAATGAAGAGCAAGGATGGTTTGAAGTTCTGTCTGAAGCAGATGGCACTCCTTTGGATGAGAACTTCGCCCCCCAGTTAGATGATGATGTGATTGTTGGTAAGGGTGCTGAGCGCGAGCGCTATACCTTAGAACATGAACATTTCCGTGATAGTCGGGGAAGATTCGAAGTGTTCCTGCCTGAATTGGGCAAGCACTTAATGATACAATGGAGTGGCTATCAGCTTAAAGTCAAACCATTGGCAGTCCCACTGGATGGCATAGCGTCCGTTTATGTTGATGGACAGGAATGTAAGGTCACAGAACAGAAAGGAAGCAGACTCACGCTGGAAGGGTATGTAAAAAGTGACAGCGCGCTGTCCATTAATGGACAAAATACAGCGTTTCAGTTGATGCGTTCTCTTGATGAAGCCTCGCTAAAGCATTGCTCTCCCAGGCCCGAAGGTAATGGCTGGCTGATGTTCTCCAAAGAAAAACCCTCTGTTGTTCCCCACAAGCTTGAAGACGTTACAAACAATCGGCTATCTGCTATCAGCCCAGCATACTTACTACAAAAGGGAAGAGCGCTCTCTGTTAATCAATGGGTAATTTTCCCCGGAAAGGGGCTGACTCTCGAGTCCATTGGCTATACCCACCTCGACCATCAAGATGTTGTTTACTGCTCGTATTTTCCCGAGCTTGAATTTGAGGTAGAGCCTGTCTCGGCTGATGAAAAATGGATCCAGCTCATCGAGAAAGCCGGTTCCGGGGATGAAATGGGTAAATCGGATCTGGATTATTTTTTCGACGATAACCCGAACATGAAAATTCTTGATTTCACTCAGCGCAAGCACGATGCGGGCTTCAGGATATTGCAAAGTCGTCCGGAAGAACGGCAAGTCCTCTTAGCGCCAAACACCAGGGGAAAAAAGGTCTGGAAAAGCGAATACCCATCTGAGCAGGGCGCACGGTATGAAATCAGGGTTAGCGTGGATACTAGTCAGCTTGAGCGGCAGAAAATAGCTATCAATAACTTGATGAACCGCCCGGCTGTTGGGCATAGGCCGCTGATCGAACTGTTGCAGGATCGCACGCAGATACATTGGCAGAACAATGACGCGGTTCCAGAGAATAGTATCGACTGGAAGGTACTGAACGACCCCGCTTTTGATGGCTGTGATCGCCAGCGTGCTTTCGTAAGTAAAGCTCTGGCTACCTCAGATTTCGCCATTCTTGACGGCCCACCAGGCACAGGTAAAACCACGACGATACTTGAACTGATTATTCAGTTGGTGATGGATGGAAAGCGTGTGCTGCTTTCTGCCTCTACCCATGCAGCGATCAATAATGTTCTTGAGCGCATTAAGGATGATATCGATCTGTCGCAGCATATTTTTCCTCTGCGCATTGGCAATGAAAGTAATGCGACCGGGGTTGAGCACTACCAGTACGATAAGTTGTTTGATGAACTTCAGAAAGCGCCAGGCTGCGAGCGGCTTACGAAGCAACTAATGGTGGATTCGTCCAATCTCGTTTGCGGAACCACGATTGGTATTCTGCGATTGTTTAACGATAGAGACGTCACCCTGGACAGAGGCGAACCCCCGTTTGACGTAATGATTATCGATGAGTGCAGCAAAACAACCTTCCAGGAGTTTCTGGTTCCGGCCCGATTCGCCCGCCGCTGGATCCTTGTGGGTGATGTTCGACAACTGTCACCCTTTACCGATAGAGAACAGATCGTCGCCAATCTCGATAATCTGATGCTGAAACCTCCCAAAGGCAAAAGTCCTGGAGAGAATTTACCAACCTCTGTTCAGCAGGCTTGCTTTCTGTTGGAAGAATTAAGGGGTGATAACAGAAAACCCTATAAACAGCCCATGCTGGTTCCTGTTTCAGCCGGTGCACTGGTAGCGCTAAAAGAGGAAGTGCAGGCGCGTATGGGAGATCGAAACCTTGGCGAGGGACTGGACAGTATTCTCTTGATTCAGTCGCTTACTCGCATTCGCTCAGTTCAAGATTGGGTGGTGGATTTTAATGTCCTCAGTCAGGAGCCGTGGCGGCTCTATGAGGCTAATCTTTGCTTCGTCGATGAATCGGTATTGGCGGAACTGGAGTCAATGATTCCGGATGACATGTTGGTTTTGCACCCATCCTGGCACCGGTCGCCACAGGCCCTGTTGCACAAGAGGTTCGGAACAGGGATCCAAGGTTTCAAGGTAAAAAATCGCAATTACACGGATACCGTAGAGATACAGAAAGAATTGCTCGACAGAATTGATAAGACAAAATGGTCAGAGGAGGTCTGCTGGCGACTTGAGCGGGAATACTGGCTGCGGTTGTCTAAGACCAAGCGAAAAACTAAGAACCTCACCGATACATTGGATCGTCTTTTCCCAAAATCTATTCAGGCGGACGGCCGAATTCATACGCTGAAAAATATCGCTTTTCCCTCCGTGCTCGAGGCGCTCTCTGGTGACGGTTTGCAACGGCGCAAAAAAGATAATCCAACTACCTTAAATCAAGGCTTCAAGCCTGAGGAAAAGGATCAGCGCTATACCACGCTGACTTTCCAACACCGTATGCATCCTGATATTTCGGTTTTCCCCAGAGAGCAGTTCTATCCGCCGGGAGTTTTGGCCGATGGCTGCAAGACCCGCGATGATCGAGCATGGGACTATGACCGATATAAACAGCGGAGTGTGTGGGTGGATATCGAGGGGGAAACGTCTGGTAATGCCAATAAACAGGAAGCGAAAGCGGTTGTCCGTGAACTCAGGTTTTTTTGCGCTTGGGCAGAGGCCAAGACCAAGAATGACAAAGGTGAGCCTTTTGATGTCGCTATCCTGACCTTTTACAAAGGGCAAGAGAAAGCACTTCGTGAGGAGCTCAAGAATCTACCTGGCGACAACAAAACCCGTCATGCGCGTTTTTCTTACAAAAACGTTTCCATCAAGCTCGCCACAGTTGATTACTTTCAAGGTCAGGAGGCTGACGTGGTGTTTCTATCCATGGTCAATACTAAACGAGATGGCTTTATGGATTCGCCTAACCGCCTGAACGTCTCGATCACACGAGCTCGTTACCAGCTGGTCGTGGTTGGCGATTACAGATATTTCAGCCAACACTCGCGCACTGAGGAACTGAAGAACCTAGCAAAAGCGTGCCTGCGTCTCGAGGCTTGCAAGGCGAACCATGACGCTTAAAAAACCTTTGAAGAGTGGAACTGAACTGATGAGTCATGAACAATCCGGAACATCACCCGGAGTCGATCTTATTCATGAAGGATCCCCTGATGCCCGGGATGAGAGTAACAGCGGAGCCCTGCGATTAAGGCTCGATCGTAAAGTGCGGGTTAAGCGTTACCCGGTCATTGCGAAAGTGACGATTCAGCGGCAGCGTCCTGATTTGAAATCATTGTTGGAGCATATTCAAAGCAATGCTGATGGAGCGCCACCAAGACTCAAAGCATACCTGATTCGTGAAAAGTTATGGGACGGGGAAAGCTCCACGCTTACGGAAAAAGGGCTTGAAGTCCAGCATTCAGGTCTTTATGGGGCCACAGAGCGCGGTTTGTATCATATATGGTATACGGACGATGACCCCTTGCTGGGAACTCGTCCGGTATTTCTGCAGCGAGATACGGCCTTCTTTGATCCAGGTACCACGGGTTGGCTTAGCGGAAGTGATGCAAGACACTCACGTTTCTCAGTAGAGCGAAGTCTGCCCGTGAACGTGCTTGAAGATGCCTACGAGGGCGGAAAATCCCGACGCACCAGTCAGAAGTTGACTTTGTCGACCCTTGAACCGGAGGTTATTTGCTCTCCTGATCAGAATGCGGTTCTAGAGCTGAAGTGGGATCTTGATCCAGCCGATTCCTGTCTCAGTCTTAAGGGGCAATTGGATGTTCTGGATTTCAGGCAAAAAACACCAACCGCTCGACCTGAAGCCTTCGAGATGGAGATGTATCGATTTGCGGACTATTTCTCTGCCGTCATGCACCACATTGCGGGCCAGTATAATGGCCAGTGGCACGACACAGATAAACGTGTGGTGGTTGAGTTAGAGCAGATTCAGCAGAATGCCGGAGCTGTCCAGAATTTTGCGGTGGCCAGCGGAAGTTTTCCTGACCTGGTAACGGACTTTGGTTCATTCGCTTCAGTAAAAGTAGAAAACATTCCGATCAAACCGGCAAACCAGTCAGATGCAGAGCTATGGCACCGAAAGTGGCTTGAAACGTTTTACGACGAAGCCTATCAGCCATCAGAAATATCTCGAAGAAAGCAGGCCTGCTGGCTCGATCATGTGGCGGTAGCCGACTATGAGTTGCGGTTACACGAAACAAATAACCTTTTGCAGCTTCTGTCCCGTGAAAGTGCGCCAGAAGCCTATTGGCATGTGGCGGCTTTGGCTGACCTGTCCCCAGCAAAGAGCAAAAAACAACGGTTGCCCATTACGCTGTTGAGCAAAGATGCATTGAACCTCAAAGGGCTGGTGAACCAACTGGCCGGCGGAGAAGTCGTTCAGCGAATAATTTACTCTGATCGCTACGTGCATACGAAAAGGCAAAGTAGAAATCTTGCCTTGGTAGCTGCATGCACCAGTGATGCTGAGGGGTTGCTGTTAACTTTGGAGCCACAGCGTGATCAGGTTGCGGAGTTGCCCGATAACTGGGAGCGTCAGTATTTTAGAAAGCAACATGACAATCATGGACGCTTCTGGATCTTTATCGGAGCGTCGCATACTTATTGCTGGGAGTGCAGTATTGGGTTGGATTTTATACGAGAAAATCCCGCCGGCTTCGTAGTTGAAGGAACCCCGGGATTCACCCCTAAGGAAGAGCATGAGCTCCCACACTACTTGCAAGATCTTGTCGGGAACATGAAATCGGTGGAGGCGGCTCAATGACGCAGATAAAGGTGCGACAGGAAAGCTTCCTTGTCGATTATAGAAGCGAAGGGTTGCCGCCACTGTTTTATAAGCAAGAATCAGATTGCGACTTTTCGGCGTCCACGATCCTGAGTTTCGTTGACAGTGCGGATCTGATTTCTGTTGTTAGTAAGGCGCGGCTGACGCTGCTTTTTGCCTGTGACCAGATTAACGGCAAAGACCTGATCTTGGCATTACAGGAAGCAGCTGACAGGGGCGTGCGGATTTATCTATTGCTTGGTGACCCGAAACCAAACCACGCGGCCATCGATTCACTGTCCGGTCGCTGCCTTATCAGGGCAGGTGTGAAGCAACAGGGTGCCCTGATGCTGATTGATCATACGGCCAGTCAAGCCCGAGGTTTTGTGATAGCTGGACCAAAACCTATGACGACATCCGATGGCGGTAATTGGGGGATTCAGCTAGAGCAAAGACAAATCGACGACAGCTTTCGCAGTTTCTGCAGCCTGTTTTGGGAGGAGGCAGGTAGCGAATACCTGAAGCAGAATCAGTCGCGGGAAACAGTGGCCCACCCCGACGGCAGTATTGTTACAAATCATTCGCATCAGTTGCGTGGAACGCTTGAGGACAGCCTGGCCGAAACGCGCTCTAATCTGTTAGCTTCGAGCAACCTCGCTTTGGATATTGAGGGCAGCTCATATCAACTGTTACTGAACATTAAGGCCCCTGATATTCACAAGATTGCCCGCAAAGGCGTCTCTCTAACTGAGACTCCGATACCAACAATGCTCTTCTCCGAGTCTGATAATTGGCTTTTGCCGAATTTTCCGGACTTTGCGCATACCAACTGGGGTCTGAAACTCTCAGAATCCCAGAATCGGGCCCTGGCAGCAGAGTATGAGCAGGCGATAGAAGAGGCTTTGTGGCAATTTCAGTCAGAGGTAACGATCGGAGATCTGCCGGCGGAGCAATCCCTAAGATTTATTGACCAGCCGGATCTGGTTCGTTCAATCCAACAAGTTCGTAGGCATAAACTCGAAGACATTAATGCAAACTCTATTGATGGTTTTTTGGAGGATGATGCGAAAGCCCTTGCGTTAGGTGTCATCGGATGGCGGCGGGATTGTTTGGCTCACCAGATTGAATATCAGGTGGCTATCCATCCTCCCTATTGTCCTCCAACTGCAAGCAGGGATGAGCTCTATAATCAATGGCAACGAACAGAAGAGGACTGGCAAGCGCGGCTTTCGTCGCTCGAAAGGTTGCAAGAAAAGATCGAGGCTAAGCAATCTGGCGTCGCTGACCATTTGAAAGGTTTTTTGAAACAATTCTTTTTGGGGCAACATCAGACGGCAAGAGGCATGAATCAGGAACTTGAGACACTCAAATCCTGGTCTGTTACGGAGGCAACGCCTGCTGAACGGGAAGAAAAAAAACGGCTCCTCGAAGAGTTGCAGGCCCGTATTGGTCAAAGAGAGAGGGATACTGCTGAAAAGCTGGACGAAGCTGAACAGCGATTGGCTTGGCAGGAAAAGCGACTAAAGCTGGAAGAAGAACTGAAAAAAACAGAGAAGCTGGTTCGATCTAAAACGGATTTCTGGCAGGGACTTGTGGATAAAAGGGGAGAAAAGGAGCAACAAATAGAGCAAAGTTTTGTAGAGGCATGGGAGCAAGCCGCTACGAAGCTGGATGAAAAAACACTGGATGAAGCAGGCCTGACTCGTGAAGGTCTTCGGTCAATGAGTTTTGAGCAAGCAGAGAAGTGGCGAAATGGATTCAAGAATAAAATCTGGAAAAAACACTATTTCCCCATGGAAAAACCTTTTGACGACCGTCGCCTTGCACTGGGAAAAATCGAGCGCGATATCCTTGAGGCGGAGAAGGCCAAAGAAAATAGTTGCTTAGTGTATGAAAGTGCTCAGTACAAGCTTGATGCCCACGGGAGCCAATTTTCTTACCGGCGCGAGAAACCAAGTGAAATACTGGACCGGCAACTGGGATTAACAAGCGCGGCGCCTCGAAACGAACCTTTTTCCTGGCCGAATGAAGAGCTACCCGTAAACGGCATGGAACTGCGAAGCCTGGAGGAACAACGTTTTCTGGTGATCGACGAAACCGAACAGCTGGAGCAAGCACGCCGGGATGCGCAGCGACTGAATGCGCGAATCGTCTGTAATTCGGAGACTATCAATGCCTGAACAAAAAGTTGTGGTCACTATTGACGAAGATGGTGGCCTGACGGCCAAAACAAGTGGTTTCAAAGGCGAAACTTGCCTGTCGGCGCTGGATGAATTGCTGAGTCTCGACGGGGTTATAAGCCACGTGAAAACGACTGATGAATACCATCAGGAACAGATGTTGAAGAGGCGGCGTAAACAGGAAGTTAAAGGGAACTAAGTATGAGTGCGGTAATAAAAACCACGACGCCCTTTACTATTCAAGAGGTCTTGCTTGAAGCGCTTGAAGCAGTCGGCGCTGAGCCCGAAACCGTTACCACGGAGTCTCTGCAAGTTCAGTCTCATCGTGGAGGGCTAAAGGTCGGGGATATTCTGACCAATCGCACGGATTATAACGGTCCTCAGCATTTTCGTTTTGAGGGAGGTCGGTGGATTTTACGGCATGATTCTGACGAAATGAATGGAATTGTGACCGCGGTGGGGGCAGCTTCAAGAGAGTATCGGAGGGTAGCGCAATTCCTCGCATCCGTGAGTAAGGAATATGGTGCTGCTTATCAGCGTCATTTGGATAAGCTGGCGGAGCAGGAACGGGCTCGTGTTGAAGAAGCTCGCAAAGCCCGAGTTGAAGCCACAAGGAAACAGGTGATCACAAATGCAAAGGCTCAGGGTTACTCAGTAAAAGAAGTCCGTAATGGCAACAAAATACAGGTTGTCCTGACGAGGACGGTGTGACCACGTGACCAGGAATCATGGCGAGTTCATCAACGTAGCGCATATTGAGCCGCAAAGTCATATTTACGGACCAGGAAAGCGGTTTGTTATCTGGTTGCAAGGATGCTCCCTCGCTTGCCCTGGGTGTTGGAACGAAGAAATGTGGTCTTTCAAACCAAAGACCCTTATTCACCGTGATGAACTGCTGGCCCGGATATTGGCAACACAGGATATCGATGGAATTACCGTATTGGGTGGAGAGCCCCTCCAGCAGGCTGACAATGTGATATGGCTTCTGAACAGGATCAAAAAGGACTCTAACTTGTCGACTTTCTTGTACACGGGGTATGAGCAGCAGGAACTTCATACCATGGGTTTATGGCATGGGCTGAACACCCTTTGTGACATGATTGCGGTTGGGCGCTATAAACAGGAAGATCGGAATACTAATCGCCAATGGGTAGGCTCAGAGAATCAGGCGCTTATCTATCCTGAGGGTTCCGGCGAGAATATGCCGCAGTCTGAGCAAAATGAGGTAGAGATCATTATTCATTCTGATGGAGCATTGACGGTGCTTGGTTTTCCGGACACCGAGATGGTCGATTTAATTAAGCAGATCTGAACAGGTCGCTCTAAGAAATCATGAACCCTTAAAGAATGAGAAAGACTCCATTTCTGCGCCAGACGAACCTGAGTGTTAGGTAGGAGCGTGCTTAGCATCTGGTAAACGGCGTGTTCGTGCTCGGTTAAGCTTGACCAAGCTCTACCAGCGCCGTCGCTAAGGCCATTGAGAACAAAGGCTCAGGAGGTAATATAACTAAGTTAAAAATTGCGGAGCCAGAGCGGGGCGGGTAGTTCAATGTTTTCTTGACCACAGTCGCGACAGCTTGTCATGAGACCGGGCTTTGAATCGCTGTAACTCTCTCTTTGTAGTGCTCAGCCCTGAACCCAGTCCGTCAACTGTGGATCTGCCGTAGCTGGATATTTGCTCCACACCGGCTTTCGCTGACTCTGAAAGACTCGTGGTAATCGAATTGATATCTTCGAAGACGGCATTTACGCGCTCAACCGCCATTTCTTCCCGCTCATCCAGAAAGCCATCTGCTTCGACCACGCCGTTTATGAAAGTAATTATCTCTTTCGACATGGATCGATAGTTGCAATCCGGGTTGGCTTTTTTGAAGCGGGCTAGTTGTTCGCTGATTTCTTTTATTGAGTATTGATCCGCATGCTCTTCTATCAGCTTCAGGCCTTGCTGAACGAACAGCGAATCGTACCCCCACTCGTCAACAAAATAGTTCGTGATGAAATCCCGCTCTTCCTCGACGAAATTGCCATCAACCTGGGCAAGTTTTACCCCAAGAGTTGCGATCATGTCGAAGAGGCCGGTTGCCAGAACGTCCATTGGCGTATTAATGAAATCCGGAATTTGTTTTACGCGACCAGATGAGCCGCGGACAAGCCGCTTTCCGATAATCAGGCTCAGGCCTGCGCCTGCAACCCCCGCCCCGATAGCCCATCCCAGTGGCGTTACGGCCGCTCCAATACCCAGGGCGCCAAGAAATCCAGAGGGTGCGAAAAATGTAGATGCCACCAAAGATGATTTTGCAAAGACGAAACCGGTGGCTGCTCCATTTGCGGCATCAACGCTATCCAGGAGATAAGTCTTCAGGCGTAATGAGGAATAAGCCTGCTCGCCGATGTCGAGTTTCAGCTTGAAGCGTAGCGGGTCCTGAATGACGGTCTGAACATCGTCCATTTTGTTGGTAGATTCGAACTGGTTCACGTTTCCTATTCCTTGAGGTGTGCGAAATCGGCATTGGCTGCTGCAATGGCGTTGGCCAGATTTTTGTCCTCTACGTCCCGTTTCATTCCGACAGCAAATCCGTAAATCATCGCAAGTGGAGTTAAGAAGGGCGCTAGAATGGCGCCTATGAAGGGGACGGAAGCGACAAGGATGCCCATGATTCCTCCCAACACCAGTCCGAACGATGCATTGGGGAAGTTTTTCAAGGTTTCGAGGACAATGTCTAGAATTTTCCGGCCGACCTTTATGATGAGCCTGCCAGCTCGAACTGTGGCATTGGTTATTTCGTAGAGTGCGGATTTTGCATCCGCTGAGATGTTCAGATTCTCGATGGTTGATTTGATCTTCGATTCGCTGTTGGCAGTGCGGTTGATCTCTTCTGCATCCTGCTGGGAAAAATTCGGCTTATCTGAAACCAGAGGTTCTCCATCCTGGGTATTCGCTTCGAGAATCATGATTCTGCCTTTTTTGGAAGTCCGGCCTGTCCTGTCCGGTTTTGGTTCGTTATTTAGGAGAAAAAATAGCTCAGCTGTGTGTCGTCAGTTATATGGTGATATTTAGTCATTACATTATGTCTGTCAACAAGGCCATCAGGCCTGCCGGGGTTTCTGTTGTCTTCAATAGCCGGCTTGGGGGAAAAGAGCCAAGCTCTGCATCTGGCATATCGCGATGATACCTTGGGTAGATCTGGCGCTCGCAACTGCCAATCAGGCAAAATCAACGAGCACCAATGCTCAAAATCAGGATTCATCATGAGAACACCAGTACCGACAGCCGAAGAGATTCAAGCCCTGGTCTCATTCCTGCCGCAGCTGTATGCCAAAGACTTTACTTCTGTTCACAGATGGGCTGGTACATCCGAGCGTCGAGATAGGACTGTGTCATTGCCCTGGCCGGAATATGACGACCTTGTGACAGAGTTTTTCCAGCTCGCGTCGACCGAATGCTGGACTGATCATGAATACGATCCGGAAACTGCGGGAGAAAATCTGAACGATGCAAATGCCGTCCAGTCGGCAGATTTAGACCAACTCAAGGCCATGTTGACCTACTGTGTCCGAGGCGAAAAATTCTGTGATGGTCACTGGGGTGCAATGATTGAGGGTGGTCAGATCCGGCGAGTTCTTGAGCGCCTGGATCAGCTACTGTAAGGGTGGGACGGCGCATAACCAGAGGTTCTGGCAATAAGCCGCACTCTCACTTGTGTCGGTTCTAATTTCATTACGTTCACCGCCGATGGCAAACATTCCGAATCTGCAACACTGACTGATGAGTCATCCTAGGTTCGGATTTAATAAAATGATCAGCAATCAGTGGTTATCAATGTAATTTCTGGAGATTGTCCGGCCGACTCTGCCTCTCGATAAAGCACCTCGCAATTTTCTGCAGCGGTATCGTCATTCGGTCGAACCCGCAGACGCTCGATGCCTGACACAACGGATTGGCTCAGCAAGTAGTCACCGCCATCGCTCACATCCTGTATGCCGGACGCTCTGGCAATCCCGGCCTCTGTGCGACGGGGGTATCCAAAGGCCAGGATGATATTTTCCCCCTCAAGCTCAATGGAGTTTCCGGTACCTCCGCCGGTCGACGGCGCTGAAGGATCACAGGCGGCGTCTGTTTTACAGGCCATGCCCACAATGGACGACGCTGATTGCATCGTCCCATAAGCCGCCTCCATTTTGGCTTGCCTTGCATTACCGGACAGGTCTGCAAAGCGGGGCAGGGCGAATGCGCTCAAGACACCAAGAATGACAATGACCACGACAAGCTCGATCAATGTAAAGCCAGAGTTTGATATACGGTTCGCTGAGGATTCAGGCAATGGCGACTCCTGTTTGATGGATAATGGACGGTCTTGATGTCAGAGGCGCCCATGCGGATGAATTCGCTGAGCCGCTCCCTCAGGCGTTGATGCCGCGAGAACGCCTCGTTATTTAGTCAAAGGTTAAACAATCATGCGACGCACTCCGTCGCATTATGCCCTCACAGTGAAGTCATCACTCAGTTGCGGGCAACATGATTAACGACCGTCATCGGTGATTAAGGCTCGTAAGTTGTTATTCAAAAAAAGACGGATGCGACATTAAATGTCGTAACACGAATTTAGGATAAGTTAACACGAGGCGCCCATGATTAAGCGGTTCACACCTGAAAGCATATCAAGAGCCCTTTTCTTTGCCGACCCCATGCATACCAGCTGTGTTGAAAACGATCTCTTCGACGAATGCGACCAAATTGCGATCTGCGTCGCCGAAAAACTTTCCGAAGGCTATTCATTGGAAACTGCATTGAGGCATGAGGTTATTCACTGGTTTGGTGAAGTTCTGGCTGCTAGAGCCTGGCTCAAGCCGATGGTCGAGATCCTGATGAAGGAGAAACCGCATTGAGATATCAATTCACTGTGGACGGCCTGATTTACGAGGTTTCTGTTAGCAGAACCAATGATATTCAACTGGCGATAGTCGGCGGCGCTTCACCCACGTTCGAGCCGAAATATGATCCTTTCGACTGGGAGTATATTCCCCGCGTAACACAGGACATCGGCACCATGCGCTACCCCATCAGGGTGACGCGAACAGCCCTGCGCCAGATCGAAAACTGGATAGGCGGTCAGCGCCCGGGCTATTTTAGCTTTCTCGCGGAAACCGAGAGCCGGCGTAGCCTCTACCGGCGCGTGGCCGGTAATCTGGCCGCCAGGTTTCCTTACGAGCTTACCGAGCAAGATGGTCGGTTTTTCTTCTTTCGCCATACCGTAAATGACAGGGGTGTTGCATAACGGAGGAGTTCAGAGCCGTGCTGAATCAACATGTGGCAGCTCTCACTCATGAGCAGATTGTGAAACTCATTATTACAAACGTCAGAAAAAGGCGACCTGCTACCAGCGTGGGGAATTATCATGAAACGCTCTGCGCAAGCTAACCTGCGAACAGACACGGTGCGCCGACAACAGGAAAACACAGGAGATATTATGAGCAGGTTATCCATCACCCTGGATGAAGCAGCAACAGCTAGATACCTGGAACTGGCATCACGATGGTCCGAGGGCGAGGTAAATGAGGATTGCGAGCCGACAGGTCCGACCGTTTTTGTTGATATATCCCCGGTGTTTGAATCAGAGGCTTACATGACGGATGGTAAAACCAGCATCGAACTGGGGACGGCGTCAGTAAGGCTGCTGAAAGATCAATAAAATTTGTCAGGAGTACCCAGATGACGCCCTGTCAAAGCGATGTCGAAACCTTAAAAACACTCATCGAGGACTACAAGCGCGAGGGTGGACAGGTTTATCCAAAGGTGGTTGACCGTTCCTTGGTAGTCCAGGCCGTTGGAACGGATGTCATGGAGTACTTGATCAAACGGTGCGGTGGGCTGGTCATTGCCTGGGATCTGATTGTTGATGCCACAATGGAGACGTTCGAGCCGGGGACGGAACACCCGGATTTCAAGGCAGTCCGCGGATTTCTTTTTGGCGCGAATGGCATGGCATCGGATAGTGTTCAGGGGCCCGGCCTTCACGAAACCTGGCGTCGATTGACCGATTGGCATAAAGAAAGGAAGTGAAGTATCCCTTAAATTCCTGGATTCGTGGGGGCAACGTGCGTTCTATTCGGCGTTGCTCCAAAGGGGAAGTGAACCATTACAGTGTGAGGCTCCTTTGGGGTTTCCGATCTCCCGAGCCTGTCATAAGACAAAAATTCTCGCCTTGTAGCCCAGGATCCATGATCAAATGAGCACTGACCACCAGCATCCACTGATCGATTTCTATCTCGGCAAGGCCTTAGACCACAAGGGCCGGACAATTGAAACCATCTGGCAACTTTCTCATTTCTGGCTTGAGCACACACACGATTATATTCAGTGGCTGTTTCCCATTCCGGAACCTGGCCGCTTTAATGCCTTCGCCCCCCGGCTGGATGACCTGGCCCGCAATCGATTTAGAGAAAGCCCGGAGCTTCAGGAAAGGCAGAGGCGGTCCCTGGATGTAATGCTCGATTTCTTCGGCTTACAACGGCACGACCTGACGATAAGCGCAGGGCCAGAGTTGAACCCGAAGGACCACATCTGGCTGAAGACCGGCGGCCACAATCACCTGCGAATCACACGCATGATTCGCAGCCTCCATCTTTGCCATCAACCTCAACTTGCAGCAGCTTTTCAGACCGCCGTTTTGACGATCGGCAAGGACCGCGGTTATGTGTCGGAGCTTTCCAGATCGTATTGGGAGACGGCTACATTGTGAGTTTATCCTGCTTAAAATCCTCGATTTTGTGTGCTCTTTGAGAGCTGCCTTAGAGGCTCTCAAGCCGTCGGTATGGCCTGCGGAAAAACCGGATTGATTCATGTTTATTAATGACTTTCTTGCTCTTACGACACCAACTGTCGCTGCCAGTCTCTATACTGTTTGTCCTATGAGTACTGAGGACAGGCCATGTTGTTGTGGAACGATTTTGTCGACCAATCCAAGCCTCTGAAGCACGCCAAACAACCCAATCAGGACGACCTTAAACTACTGCAAATTTACCTCTGCCGGCTGTTTTTAGCGCCGAGCGCCGAGGGCAAATTCGACGCACTAGCTATAGAAGATGAGATTGGTTTGTTAGGGGACGAAGTGGCCGCTCCCTGCAACAGCCGGGGTGAGCCGAAACTACGCCCCGCTGATCAAATTCTCCGCGCTATTCGCAAACGGGAAAAAAAGCTGACCTGCGATTTAAGCGGTGAGCCGCGGTTGTCATTCGAGCCCTTGCTGTCAGCGCTGATTCGGTCACTGAAACCGAACCGAACGGAAATCAAGCTGCTCACGTTCGCCATTCTGCAGGTCAAACAGCCTGCTACCGAGAGCCTGATGCGTGAGTTGCGAATCCATGACCTCGCCGGCTCCATCAGTGTTTTAGCTCGGGTGTTCAACGAGTCAGCAAGGTCAATTTCCGACGCTCTGGACAAACACGCCATACTGAATCAGGTGCGGCTACTGCATGCCCCGCGCTCCGACGACGGAATCGACGAGGCCGTGGCGCCCGGCGTGTTGCTACAACAACTGGTAACGGTGGCAGACATCGCCAACAATGATCCCCAGAGCGTTGAGCGCTCCCTGTTCGAGAGTATCTGCCCGACGGGCGCACCGGCGCTTCACCGCCTCAAAGACTTCGCGGGCGTAAAAGAGCTTCAGCTCCTGCTGGATTATCTCAAGGAGGCCCTGGGCAGCCGACAGCCTGGTAAAAACATTTTGCTGTACGGTAAACCCGGCACCGGTAAAACCCAACTTGCCAGAACCTTGGCAGCGCACCTTGAGGCTCCTCTTCACGAGGTCCCGAACAGAGACCGTGACAGATCTGCTTTAACAGGCCGAGTCCGGCTTGACGCTGCAAAACTGGCGCAAATGTTCCTGGCCGACCGAATGGGTGCCATCCTACTGTTTGATGAAATGGAAGATGCGTTCCGCCGCACCGACGAGCTGGCCAAAGGGTGGTTCAACCAGCTTCTGGAAGAAAACCAGGCGCCGGTTATCTGGATCAGTAATGAAGTCAGTGAGGTCGACCCAGCCTTTCTGCGCCGTTTCGACCTGATTATCAACATCGGTGGTTATAAAGGCGATCAAAAGACCGATCAGCTAAAACAGACCTTATCGACTCTGCCTGTCACTCCAGTCTGGCGGGCGGCACTTTGTCACAAACAATGGATGACCCCGGCGCTGGCCCATAATCTCACCGAGATCGGTCGTCTGCTACCACCAAAACAGATGATTCGCAATCAGGATCGACTCGAAAGCCTCATGGAGGAACGCCTCAGAGCTATTCGAGAGCGTGAATCTGTTCAGATCCTGGAGAAAGCTACTGAGATCAAATCCAAAACAGCCACGGCACCGGCCTTCCGTCAGGAGTGGCTGACTACCAATCCGTCATTACGACATGTGGAGCGCTATGTTCGGCGCGAGGGCAGTGCTCGACTTTGCCTATACGGTCCTCCGGGTGCGGGCAAAACCGCTTATGCGTCTGAATTGGCACGTCGACTGGATCGCCCTTTCGAATTGCGTACTGCCAGTGATCTGACGGAAGGCCTTGTCGGCGAGACCGAGAAAAACATCGCCAGAATGTTCGAATCAGCCCAGGCCAGCGGCGCCGTCCTGTTATTGGATGAAGCCGACACTTTTCTCTTTAACCGGAATATGGCCTCGCAATCCTGGGAGGTCAGTGCTGTTAATGAGTTCATGGTTCGCATGGAGCAATTTGAAGGCGTGTTACTGGCGACCACCAACCGGTTTGAGTCCCTGGACAAGGCCATCATGCGACGTTTTCATCTCAAAGTTGGCTTTGGATATCTGTCCAGAGAGCAACTGAAAGACATGCTCAGGGTCTGCTCGGATGACCCTGAGACGGTAGGTAAGCTGACCGATTCCGAACTGGCGGGCTTTGACAGCCTGACTCCAGGTCTGGTTCAGGCTGCTGTGCAGCACCTTAAACTCGTGGGCCAAAGGCCGGGGGTCAGGGTGTTGCTGGAGGCGCTGATGGAAGAGCAGGGGATGCAGCAAGGAAGTTTGACGAGCAAAACGATTGGATTTCCTATAGAAGCTAATTTTTAAGCTGACGTATTCATAATCGCTAGCCTAGATCGTAGTCATAGTCGGTCTAGCATTCCTTCGACGCGAGTTGGAAAAACTCTGACACAAGGTCATCGTATTCCGGCCAGGGCAAAGACCCGCGTCATCTCGGCTTTCGGATGCGCCAGCCCGTTTTTGGACAGGGCGAGACCCAGTGGCATACAGTCTCGGCAGGAATGACACTAGGGTTTGTACCTCTGCGGCTGTCGGTGCTGGTGTTCTCATAATGAGTTCTAGCTTAGCCGCAAATGCGGAGCGACCGGAAGGAAAAGTCGATGTTGTCTATACGGCAGTCCCTAAAGCAGCTCGTCAGTAAATCTTACCGAGAACAACAGCAAATGAGTCAGGGTATTCAGGCGTATCTGGATACCCTGCCGATGTGCCATCAATTCGTCCTCGTGGCGGCTCCAGACTTCGGTGAAGGGGAGTATTTTTGTGGTGTCACTCTACCTGCCAGCGACCTCTTGGCGTGGTATCGCAAAGAGGCTGAACACACCACCATTTATTTTTGGGACGCCAATGTAAGGCGCCGAGCCATGCCGGTATGGCTTGAGCATGCGCACACCAACGATGGGGAGGTTACAGACCCACCGAGGAATGCTTTCCGTGATGTTCGAGGTTACATCGCTGATTGGGTCGAGGTAGGCCAAGCCCATGCGTGGTGTTATCACTGTGAAAGCTGGGTAGATGAGGTCGCAATGTCCAAGACCGATGAAAGCCACTTGGGCAACCTCAGCTCCTCCTGGACAGACCTTTGGTTCTGCAATCAGGGTCACAAGATGCATGAGGCCAGACAGGAAGTCCGTTGGATTTTCAGCAAGAACCGGAGTGTTCCTTGACGATCAATCGATAACTTTGGACCGTTCAGTCTCTGGCATCCTTTATCACCGAGCTGCTGCGGGGCACTGGAAACACGAACGGTTTTCGCGTCTAGTTATTAGGTATGTCAAATATCGCGGGCTTGGCGGCGATCCTGAGTTTTTGAGCAGCCAGGATTATTTGCACGAGAAGGGAAGGGGATTGTTTATGAGTCGATTTACGTTAGATCCTCGGGAATGGTATGCCATGGAACTCCTCAGCTCGGAGTTTGGCACCGAAGTCCGCCGATACTCACCCATCAGGGTGGATGGGTTAGCGCCAAAGGGGAGCGGGTCCAGGCGTTTTGATTTGTCCTTTTTCCACGCAGCTTATCCGGAAGGTGTACAGAACAAGGTTTATACAATTAAAACAGTCCAGCGTTGCGATCATTTTCTTTTTGGTCGGGTGGCGGATACCAACCGACTGGTTTTGTTTCTGGAGCTGTCAGATAAATGGCTCAAACAACATTTTGATGATCAGGCTTTGAATTATCTTCGCACACTTCAAAGAAGTTGAGCGTTGAGGTCGGCAATGGGCGGCGAAGCGAATGCGCTCAGGAGTCTGAAGATCACAATGACGACGACTAGCTCATTCAATGTGAAGCCTGCCTTGGCGTTACAGTACGCAGAGGATTCAGGCGATGTACACTCCTGTGTGCGATGGACGATGCGATATTACGTGGGCCCCAACCACCCTCAGCAAACGGAGATGGCAAATTGCTATAATAAAGGAAAACTTGCTGGAGAACCGTCATGCCCAACAGACCCCTGTCAGAAAAAGAGCTGCTGGACGGCCTCGATGCCAAAGGCGCTCATGCAGATGAACTCGCCAAACCACTCCCTCAGGAGCTGACGCCGCTGGAACGCCTGAAGGGATCGGTCAAACGCTACGATCGGCCAACCGATCCCGTCTGGGACGAATTTTTTGATTCCGACGAAGGCGTAAGCGATGATTTCACGGAAGACAGGGATCAACCGACTAAAGATCGGAAGTAACGACCAGTACTGCGACGCCGACCTTGCGGCGATCTGTATGATTCAGCCGGGTCGAACTAAAGCCTTTTAACATGCATTGAGCCAACAAATGGGCTGCTAGCTGACTTTCCTACCTTTTGCTGCCATCAGGTTCTCCATCTTCCGGTTCCACAAAACTCGCGACATTAGTCCGCATATTACTGGCGTCTCGCTCCAGGCCAACGGCAGGCGCCCGGTCCCACTCGGCCAACTCTTCTGGAATAGGAGCATCTGGATCGCACTGGGCAACCAGTTCGTTGAGGTTGTATTTATTTGGCCAAGTCATTATGGGCAACCCGAAAATTGTTTAAAGGCTTCAGGTATTATTTATCCTTGCAGCCACTACAAGCATCCCAACTGAATACATAGTCGGTTTTCTCGGGGATGTATTGATCTTATGCACCTTACCCCACTCAACCACTCCAATTAATGACTTCGGAAACCTTTTTTTAACTGACTTAAAGTACTCTTTAATTTCCTCATTAAATCCTTCTACAACCTCTTCGATTTCGTATAGAATTTCAGGAATGGTAATATTCTGCACAACGACTGATACCTTATTAAACTCAATATCACAGGCATCTAGAGGCTCAATATCTTTTAGTTGATCTTTAGCCTTTTTTAAATTTTTTTCAATGCGATTTAGTCCAGTTTCAACTTTTCTAACAGAGCTACGTGTAGATTTCATTTCCAAAAGATCACCGCGCGACCCGTTACTAACTGAAAATATTGCCATATCTAGCCGACCTGCGGTTTTCTTTTTTTTTCTTGTTACCTGAACCTCTGAAACCGCATTCATCCTATTTTTTATAGCCGAGTGTAAAAACAAAGGAGCAAAGGCTATTTCTCTTCCAGAGCTAGGTAAAAAACGAGTTGGAATATTCAGGTTTTCATTAGCCTTTACAGCTTCCTCAAGAGCGCCCTGTACTACACCTCTCAAGTACTTTAACCCACTCCCATCTTGAGCTCTGACATAGGGTGTATTTATTTCAATTCTCATAATGGCAGTCCATGTTATAGATTTTTCACCGATTCTACTTCGGAAATTTTTTATTTCCAAGTTTCACGGTAAACATCCCCGTTTTAGCAGCACTGCTGATTAGAGTTTTCCGCTCGTTGGTTTTTGCCAGATATTCCCCTAGTGTCAGATCTCCCAGTGAATAGGGGGGAGGTAGTAACGGGGTAAAAGGGCCCGGCAAAAAGGTCCTCTTTCATTGGAAAGCGGACCTTTTTGCCTCGCCGATATCGGGTATGGAGCGCAGCGGAGTTCCAGTCGGCTTCATTGGAGAGGGGTCGAAATTAAACGACATTACTAACCAGTGAGCGATCCATGGATTGGAGCAGGCCACGCGCCAAAATAGGATGAGTGTTACTAGTAAACCAAACCTGACAACGCTTTTGAAGGCAAGATATCTTTCCGTGGTATTGTCCAAACTGATTTTTCAATACGATTCCATACATGGCCCCTATCAAGGCCAGTTTGGGCAATAAAGTTGATATTTATGCGTTATCTATGAAAGTAGAGCCAACTAACTAAATCGACCGAGTATTCTTCACTATAATCAGTTTTCCGAAACGTATTGTCACCATTATTGAGCCATACTACATGGCTAGCTTCAGTTACAGCTCTCAGATCTCCTGTCATTATCATATAAACATCTTCCAAGCCATCTTCGTTTACGTCAGCAATCTTCATAACGTCCCACCAACTTCCATTACTAGTATCCTCGAAGACAGGAATCAAAGACCCGTTGCAATCCCCTCTGAATACAGACAATGTGTAATTGTTGGAATAGTCCGTCTGATATACTACTAAATCGTCGCAAGAATCCAGGTTAAGATCGATTGTCTCCATATCAGTTACAACCTGAATATTATCTGTTTCAGATTCTGTATAAAAAACGTCCAAAGCATCCTCTGTTTGATCAAATGTATATGTGGACGCGTTGTTTACAAGAATTGGCAGCCTTGGGTAGTTATCCGAGTATCTCCAACTTGCTTCTGCATTTCCTAAAATTATCTCATTGAAACCATCTTGCCCTAATTCAATAGAGTGAACATTCGTATAAAAAGGATCTGAGGAGCTTGTAAAGTTGCCGAGGTCTTCGAGAGGTAAAATTGCTTGATTGATGCTGAAGTTTCCAGAACCATCATTAATGAAGCCATATAGACCTTTATGAAGTGCGCTTCCAATAAAATCTAAGTCTCCATCATTATCTAAATCTAGAGACTCCAGGCCATGCCAATCCCCGTAGACCTCTTCTACTTGATTGCTAGCATCGATTAGCCCGCCTTGTTCAGTTTGAATTAACAACCAAGGTTTACTCTCTCGAAGCTCTTCACCGCCAACGACACGTCTAATGTGATCAGCAACAAGTATTAGGTCATCTAGACCGTCATTATTTACGTCTGCCACTTCGTGGAATCTGGAAAATGCATTTATATTTGAAACCGTCTTCTCGAAACCTTGGCCCTGATTATTTGTGAAATATGCTAGCGGTTTTGGTGTGTGCAAAGTTGTAACAGGGTCGTAATTTCCGCTAAATAAAATAACAACGTCTTCATCATTATCGTTGTTTAAATCAACCGAGAAAAATGTATAAAAAGTGGAGAATTCCGGATCAACACGTTCTTGGTATTCTCTTGAAACCGAACTCCGAAGCTGGCTGTATGTTTCAGCTTTGGTCATATCATCATTCTCAATTGTTCCAATAGCTTCCATTTGCCCTGTTAAGTTGCTATTGCTAAGGCTAACTGAGAATGTTTCTGTTAGATCGCTATCTGCATAATCAATGTCACCATAAATAGTAACGCTGATAATCTTTGATTCTTGAGTGTTTCCTGAAAACGTCAAAGTACCATTGGACGACTCGTAGTCTTCAGTAGAGGTTGCTGATAAATCGGAAGTGGAAAAATCAACATCGAAACTATTGCCGTCGCCGTTGGAAAGAGTCACGACGAAGTCTAATTGTTTGCTACCGGAATTGCCCTCGACAGTCTTAGCATCGCTGATGCTTAGGCTCGGCTCCACAGACTGAGGGGTTTCGGCACCACTATCTCCACCCCCTCCGCCACAACCCACGATGGCGACCAAAAGTGAGCTTGCGGTGAATAACTTCGGAATTTTACTGTCCATGAACATAACCTCCTTGGGAGCGTGAGTAGCCTGTGGAAGGTAGCTTACAAAGGCGACACATAGTAGCGCTTGCTTCTTTTCACAACATTTCGTTACCGAAACATCACCAAGCGAGTTCCGCCAAAACATCCATCAGTGCTATGAGTGCGAATAGCTTTATTCATATGGGATTGGTTTACCTCCTTCTCATGACTCCTAAGACGCCAACGTCGCCGGTGCCTCCACCGACTGTAACCAATTCCTAAAATCGGTTCTTTTAAAACCCGGAAATCCGAGAGCATAGAGCCTTGAGACAGAGACACATACTGATATCGGCGCGTTGTAAAAGGTCCGCTTTGTGGTCATAAGCGACTAAGTTGGACCTGACACGGGCCAAACTATGGTGTGGAACGGCGACCGAAGTCTGGTGAGCCAATCAAGAAGGTAGGTTTAGAAAAAGAATGGTGCCAGAACTCTCCCTGACCAGGCACACCAATTGGCGGGTGTCGCTCTCGCCAAGCATCCTTGCCGGCGCTGAGTCCCGATAGTCATGATCAAACGACTCGCGGGTATTTTCTGGTTTTCGGCCTTGACGACTTTGGGGAACTCAAGGTTTAAGAGCCGATCCCCCAAACTCACGCGAATGGCGGGTTTAGCGGTTTTTCAGACCTTTGCGTTCCTGATGCCGAGACCAGACGCACCAAGCGGTTAATAGGCCTCCACCTACGATGCCGATAACCATAGCTGTCAGAATACCGGTTTCCAGATCCATATCTGCCCCATGCATGCGCGGTGTGTTTAAGGTTTGGATTATACTGCATTCAAAAGATCTACTAAAGGTAACTAAACGCTGGTGCCGACAGCATTAGAGGGTGGTTTCATGAATCAGAATCAGGCTCACCAGACTGCTAACAGGGTTTTTGGCTGCATTCCCGAGTCACTATTCGCTGATCCAGTGGCCTTCATGACCGCGGTCCGTGCCGGCGTGCCGGGACAATGGCTGGCCAGTGTCATCCAGTCTTCCGGGTTAGATGAGGGTATTGCGAAGGCCCTTGGCGTGCCTCAAAAAAAGCTTGAAGCCATGTGCCAAATGGAAAATTTGGACGCCAGAACATCGGAAGCGGTGCTGGAAATTGCCAGAGTGCTGTGGTCGTGCTTTGCGGTATGGGAGTCCCCATCTTTAGCAAAGGAATGGTTGAAACGTGACATTCCGGCCTTGGGGGATGAGAGCCCCGTCAGTTTGCTGGATACCCAAGAGGGCCGGCGTTGGGTCATGGCCGTGCTTCGAAAAATCGAGGGTGGTCAGTTCAGCTAGGTCCCCAGTTCCAAAGGCGCAGTGGTGGGGTAAATGTCGCCGGATAAGTATGACCGACTTGACGGATTTCACTGGGTAGGAGGCACATATCCAAATAAAGGAAGAGCTCGCAGCCATTGCACTGAAGTTATCCGAGCTTGAGAGGGAAAAGGCTGAGCTTCTTTCCCGGAGGAACGAGCTTCATGCCACCGTGCAGCGATCCGCAGCAACGCAGCTGACACCGGATCAAAAGGCCGGATTGTTCCGGAATCTCTTTCGCGGCAGACAGGATATTTATGCGGTTCGGTGGCAGGGATCCAGTGGCCGTTCCGGCTATGCTGTCGCCTGTGAAAACGAGTGGGTGCCGGGGATCTGTCAGAAACCCCGGATCAAGTGTGGGGAGTGCCCGCACAAGAAATTCAAGCCTCTGGATTTCAACGCGGTGTATGACCACCTGTCCGGCAAGCATGTGGCAGGATTATATCCACTATTACCGAACAGTTCCTGTTACCTGCTGGCTGTAGATTTTGATAAGGAGAACTGGAGGGCAGACGTTTGTGCACTAGCCCAGGCTTGTCGTGATCAAGGTATCCCTTATCTTGTCGAGGTCTCCCGCTCCGGTGCTGGTGCTCATCTATGGGTCTTTTTTTCGGACGCCATTCCGGCCAGGTCAGCTAGGACTTTGGGGTTCAAATTGCTGGATAAAGCCATGGAACGCCATCCGGGCTTGTCCTTCGACTCTTACGACCGGTTATTTCCCAACCAGGATACGATGCCCGATGGTGGGTTTGGCAATTTGATTGCCCTCCCGCTCCAGCATGAGGCGCGAATCCGTGGATGTACTGTATTCGTCGACGATGAACTGAACCCGTATCCGGATCAGTGGGCGCTGCTCAGTCGGCAAGAGACCGTGTCGCCGGACCAGCTTCGGGAGATCGTTGGTAAAGAGCCTGAGTCGAATGCGACAGCAGACGTTGCGTTGCCGTGGGAGCAATCCTTGCCGGTCGAGACTGGGATGATTGCAGGATGTCCAGAGAGCATAACGCTCACTCTGGCCAATCACATCTATATAAAGTTGTCGGACATACCCGGGACACTGGCGGCACGAATAAAGCGCATGGCGAGCTTTGCCAATCCGGTGTTTTTCAAAACCCAGGCACTTCGTTTCTCAACTCACGGCATCCCTCGTTACATATCCTCTGCCCGGATTGAGCAAGGTTATCTTTCGGTACCGAGAGGCTGCTTTGATGAGCTTGAGGCATTGTTGCTGGAGCAGGGAATAACCGTGGAAATCGACGACCACAGAATTCCAGGTCAATTGCTGCGCGGACTCAGACTGAAAGCTACGTTGCGTAGTGATCAGAAAAAGGCGGTGAAGGCGCTTGCCACCCACGATACCGGAATACTTCATGCTCCAACCGCTTTCGGCAAAACGGTAACCGCCATTGGCATTGTGGCCAGGCGACAGGTCAACACGCTGATCCTTACTCACAGTCGTCATTTACTGGATCAATGGAAGGAGCGCCTGGAAACTTTCATTGAGGGTGCATCCATAGGGGTGGTTGGCGGTGGCAAAAAGAAACCGACCGGTCAGATTGACGTTGCCACCTATCAGAGCCTGATCAATAAAAAGGATAATACGGTCTCAAGCCTGGTCCGGGAATATGGCCAGGTCATCATCGACGAATGCCACCACATCTCAGCGCCCCGGTACGAGATGCTGCTCAACGAGGTCAGAGCCCGATATGTTTTAGGCCTTACCGCAACGCCTGATCGACAGGATGGTCACCAAAGAATCATGTTTATGGTTGCGGGGCCCGTTCGTCACAAAGTACGGGCTGAACATGGGGCCAAGTTTGTCCAGCGCGTCATCGTCAGGGAGCGTCACGAAACGCCACCCACTGAACTCTATCAGGGCGATGAACGGCCTCACATAGCATCAGTTTACCGTTGGCTTGCCGAGAGTAACGCCCGGAATCAGGACATTGTTGAGGATGTCATACGCTGTGCGCAAAGCCACGCAAACTGCCTTCTGCTCACGGAACGACGAGAGCATGCTGAGACGCTGGCAACGCTGCTGGAAGCTGAACAAATATCGCCGGTGGTGTTGAGGGGAGGGATGCGGATCAAAGAACGCCGGGCGGCGGAAGAACAGTTACATGAAGCCCAGGTTATCGTTGCAACCGGGAAATACATCGGAGAAGGTTTTGACTTGCCTCGACTGGACACCTTGTTTCTAGCCTTGCCCATCGCCTGGAAGGGAACGTTGGCGCAATACGCTGGCAGGATCCACCGGGATGCCGATGGCAAGCAGGAGGTCACGGTCTATGACTACCTGGACACAGGCCTACCCATGCTTGAGCGCATGTTCCGAAAACGGGAGAAAGGCTACAGGGCGATGGGGTATCGGTTTGTCTCATCGGGGCAAGAAAAATTGCTGTAGATTTTAATTCAACATTCTACCTTGCCTGATAGCCGATTCCAGAGAGCGGCTACTTTCTGTATTGAAACGCCATGTCTGGCGCTCAGTTCAGCTAATTAGCGTTACTCAGTCAGTACATTTGGCTTACCTCTAAACTATCTCAAATTACCGGAAATAGTTTCAGCCTCGTCTAGTCAATAGCGGCCACGAGCGTAGTAAGGTAAGGCTCACAAGTGTTTATGTAATCATCTCCCCGCGGACCTCCAAACTTGATATTGCCCTACCTGATTTGCCAGCTCTGAAATAACGAGCGTGCTTTGGCTCCGCTGCCTCTTCATCCGCAACAAAGTAACCAAAAAGCGCATTCGTTTGGCACCAAAGTCTTGACGTCGTCGGTCATGCTGAATAGATCGCTGCAGAGGTGAAGCAGATTCGTGAACTCCAGCGAGTCAACAAATAATTGTGAGGTAGTAATCAATGGAAAATGTAAAAAACATCTCGCGGTTAACGAAAGAGGAGCTTTTAGAATTCCAGTCGGCCGTAGCGATTTTCCGACCGTTAGTACCACCAAATATCGTTACGTTGGGTAATTTCCTTCAAGTCCAGCAGGCGGACATCCTAAAATCAGACCAGCAAGATTTTGAGGCGTTTGTCAGCAACACACTTAATGAATTTGCCGCGCGCCTCGCCGGCGGCGATATGGACATTTTGGCTGTGACAAGGGTATTTTACCTCGACCCGCAAAAATTAACCGGATTTCCGGCGTTCACGATATGTAGGCTTACTGGGGCGGCAGTAAATGAGGAACAGATAGCGCGGTTCCGAGCAGCTGTCACTGTTTTGGTCAGTGAGCTAGTTGCGCAAGAGTCTTTATTCCATGAGGGAGACACACAGCTTTTATTAGAAGACGATCAAAAACATTTGCTTGCAGAGTGCGAAAAATTTCTCGTAAAGCATTCAGGCCAAAAAATTACGAATGGCTTCAGTGTTCACACCGGTATTGACGACATTGTGGGTTTGTCAGTGAATGGCCAATTACGGTATGCCGCTGATAGCGAGTCGGTGACGGAAATTATCGAGGGTACAGCTTGGACGAATGGTTATTGCGAAACAACGAATGCCGTGTTTTTGATCACCGAAGATGTTGAGACTGGAAAGGCAGTTAGCCTTAGATTTCAGTGCAAGCACGCCGAGGCGTACGACCTTTTGGCCCGAGCAAAACTGAATCGTCAGAGAGTGGTGTATCGTGGGTATAGAATTAAAAGCGCAACCGGACGGAAGGAGCAGCTCTGTTTAGATGTTCTCGAACTGGAAACTGAAGCCGATGAGGAGAAGATTTTTCAGCTTGAGCCCTGAATAACTCGAAACGATTCTAAGAGATCGTGAGAGTAATTGTACAGATGTGTCCTGGCAGCTTAAGCTTACTGCCTGCAGTAGACCGCCGCAGTAATCAGAAATGCCAGTACCAGTTCATACCGATTACGAATACAACCGACCGACGCGGGTTGTAAAACCAACCCTCCGTATTTCGCTTTCGGGGAATCAGGATCGACCATTTTTGACTGGAACGTGTCTAGCTGTCGAACCGTGCCTTTGTCTGAACTCAGTCTGACTAGAAATTCATGCTCCGTTAGAAGGCTAGCGATCATCTTATCGTCGTCGTGAGCGATGACCTGGTATTGCTCTGGGGGAATCCGGAACAGCCAGAGTGTCATCCTGACTAGCTCGCAGTGCCGCGATTTGTTCATTAAAAGATGTCCGCTCCTACCGATCAGGTGGTGTACTTCTCTAATAGCCGGCAGCTCGCCATCAAATCTGAGCTCGCTCGGCGTGGGCAGCTCTGCAGTCTGCTCAATGAGTCGAGACCATGCCCCCTCATTGATTTTCCGCAATAACAGTCGGGGTTTGTCGTAGCCGTAAACCCAAATGGAGCTGTGGGACTCAGCATCGAGCATTTTGAAACGCAGTTTTGAGTTTATCGCGTCCATAAGTCGCTCTGACTGAGCAACGGATCCTGGTTCCAGTTGCATAACTGTCTCAGTTCGCTCAACACCGTATCCCATTCCCATGAGACGCAATGCCCGCGCGATGATGCCGGCGTTATGGGGGCGCCGCGTGATCAAAAGTGATTTGCAATTAATGGATGTGGACCCTGTGATAATTTTCCAGTCTTCAGTGTGAGTCGCGTTAGCTAACCGGTGAACACGGGAACTAGAGACAGGTGTTAGAAAATCTGCCCAATCGGTCATCAGATGGTCATAGGACGTAAGTCCAGTGTGTGGCCTGCTATGCCCCATCGTTCTGGCCAGAGCCATAGTGCTGCGTCGCGATACTTGGCTAAATGGGCCTAGGAGGACCCTGCGAACACTTTCAGCATCCACCCCATTGTTTAAGCACTTAGTCGTTGAGGTTTCGTACCCTTCCAGGACTGGAGCTAATCTGTTGTAAAAAGTGTGTCTGGCATGATGCAAAGACATTCTTGGATTGCCCGTCACGTCTTTGATCACCTGATTGATCGCTGGTGCTATGGATTTTCGAACTTGTGTGATCGAAATTACACCATCAACTAGGTCGCAGAGAATTGGTCCACGACTGTTATACCCTGCCAGTTCGTCATAGCGACTGAATATAACATCCACTAAAAGCCTTTCCTGATCAGTCAGATTAAATAGGAGTGGTACTGCGCGCCGACCGCTTTGGCTTTTAAGTTCACGGTAAGGGTTGTTACGAACCAAAATCCAGACAAGGTTGCCTGATTCGCACCAATCATTTCGTTTCAATCCAATGGCCTCTTGAGCTCGCAGCCCGAAACGATAGGCAATAAGCAGAACAAAACCCATCATCAAAGCGTGGTCTCTATGTTCCGCTGGTCGGCTCTGGATTTGCTCCAGGCATTGAAAATACTCCGCCTCGGAAAAAATTCCAGGCCGAACGGACCTCAGCGAAATTCCCAGATCTAATTCGCTCCAATCCGGTTCTGCCACACCTCGTTCCCCCGCCCAATGGAAGAATTCACTCAGCCGTGCTCCGAAGTATGTAAGGTCTCCCCGGTCGCCTCTTTTTAAAGTAAGCATTTGCACACAGAGTTCGGTAACGTCTTCCTCATCCAGATCGCAGAGATCGAGATTGTAGGTCAGTCCCTGGAATGGGCCAGAGAGCTCAGTCAGATATCGGTGAGCGGAGCTGGCAGCATAGGGTTGATGGCGTTTGTGCTTGCGCCCCTTGCCAGCCCGTATTCGATCGGCCAACCAATAGCCAACCAAAAGAACCGCGGGGCTCACTCGGGTTTCGTTCTCCTTGCAAAATTTGTCTACCGCCTTGGCAATTTCTTTCGCTTTAGCCTTTTTGTAGTCCTCAAGGATTTTATGGATCTCTTGAAAGAAGGATTTTGCATTTAGGTAAAGCTGTTCCGTATTGATGGAGTTTTGTCGCCAAAAAGTAGGGATGTGTGGCTGGTTCCAAGGGACTGACTCGAGGCTCGTCGTAGCATTTGGAAGTTGGTAGCGGACACCTTCCCTCAATCGCAAATAGTCGTAAATGCACAGGCTCGTCGGTGGTCTGCGCTCGCTGAGCGAGGCAGCGACAACGCCGGGTAATTGAGTAAGATTGGCTTGTGATATTACACGACAAAGTTTCGCTAACAGTTCGCCCACCGAAATTTCTGCGACATCTACCTTCCGATCTTCAGGCTCGGAGAAAAGTAGATTTATTATAGGATGCATGCGCCTGGGACAACCCGGCCGATCCAGGTCAATGCTGCTTTTAATGCCAAAGCCGTGGCTCAACAGGCTGGCTGTGTTGTAGCTAATCTGGTGGCGCTGAACGGGCGCAAAGAGATTGTCTTGATCCAAATGTTCGTTGTATTCAATGTAGACGATTTTTTTATGCTGAATAAGACGGTAGTTCTGTCCGCGGACGACATCCTCGACTAGCCGCCTATAGGTAAGTCTCTTATCGATTATTAGGCAAGCGGTGGCAATGGTGAGTGCTTCCGCTTTGGATATCTTGGCTTTATTAATCGTTCTCTTAATCCGACTTGTCCAAGTCTGGAGTTCTGGCACTAACATAAGTGCTTTTGGACAATCCTCTGCGATAAGCGATCGTTCACTTTCAATCAGTTTAAGGCGCTTACGAATTTTACCCTTTTGGAGGTTTTCGGATGCCTCCAGCTTTTTAGTCATGACCGCAAACCGGATTGGGGCTTGAGGATGAGGTAAGCCGTTCTCCCGATGCAGCATCAGTTGACTCATTTCGGAAATTTCTTCCGCGTCGAGTTCGTTAATGGACTTGTTTGCAAGAAAAAATTCAAGATCTTCTTTAGCAGCCTTGATCGCTTGCCCGACAGAGCGGCGACGTTTTTGGGAGCGTAAACTTTGGCCAAATCTTTTTGGCTCGCGATAATCTTCTTCTGCAGATGATGACAATTGAATTGGTGGGAGGCGTGTAGGTAATTTAGGTATCTCAAAACCTAGCCGGTCAAAGCAACTATTCAAAGCCTCTCGGTGGGTATTGAAGTCATCCAACCAACAACGCGGCGAGGCGTCGCTGTAGCTGGCGTTGCCTCGCTCAGCATGACCCATCCAACCGTCAATAATTTCTGGAGGTAGGCCGTTACGAGCAAGTTGCTGTGCGTAGCGGTGCCGAAACAGGTTGGGTGGTAAAGGCCATGTAAACAGGTTTGAACCATTGAGTTTACGATTAGTAACTGGGTGCCATCGTAAATTTGAGTCGAGCAAGAAAAAAAGAGGTAATTTTGTTGATCGGCCTACAGTAAGTTGCCGAATGGACTGCGCCAAGTCCGAGCGAAGATTGTCAACACAATCAGCGAGGTGTGTTAAATGTTCCTTAAAGGTAATAACCACTGATAACGCCCGGTCCGGCAAAGGGACCAGGCGACCGTTGTGAAGCCCGCCATCGGCCTTGTCATTGATAAAAACTGCAGGTGGCGAGCTGCAAAAAAAGGCCGCAGACTCGAAAGGTTCGGATAGGTGACGACATCCCGTCGCCGCATACAATGCCATAACCACATAGTGAGTTAGCAAATTGTGATATTCGATACCATCGACGAACCGTGAAGCATTTGCAATTTGGTCATTTGCAGTCTGGATGTGGTCAACAAGCAGAGATTCGAGTGGGGCCAGAAGGCTTCCGAGCATATTTAATCTTGGTTCGGTGTGAGTTGAGCCGGGGTCTAGA
>Ga0307976_1000161_pt1 | contig 41136 bp, 47 predicted proteins | sample OrgLakmetagen919_FD_201836 | JGI IMG/M metagenome (GOLD analysis project Ga0307976, IMG submission 201836) | Saline water microbial communities from Organic Lake, Antarctica - #919 | ecosystem: Environmental > Aquatic > Non-marine Saline and Alkaline > Saline | place: Antarctica: Organic Lake... | reverse complement strand
GAATCTGAGCTAATTCAAGGAAAGGAGTTTGTATTAGCTACTGTAACGCGTAACGGTACGATTGTTAATGTTGAAGATAAAAGACTAGACAACATCTTCAACTTCTTAACCCAAGACGTGCAGGCAACTAACTCTAGTGAGTTTGAAAGCGAGAACATAGCCTGTACAGAAGTTAAGTTCAAACCTAGTGCAGGAGCAGTCGATTCGAGTGATGTAAGAGTTGAGTGGGGAGTTCGAAGCGTTTCTTGGAGCGTAAATCCGACTACACGAAGATTAAGAATTTTCGATGGCAAAGGAGGTTCCTGGGACGACTTTTCAGAATTCACTGCAGGAGATTTTCAAGGACAATATGTTGTTTTCGAAAACGGACAGAGCTGTGAAATTTTAGAAAGTCAACTAATTGACGGAGACATTGAATTAGAGCTAGAATATCAGTCAAGCTATTTAAGTGACGGAGCAATTAGAATTGGTCCAGCAGGATTGATCGAACTTAGAGTGGTAAATAAGAGTAAGAACGTTACGTTTGAAAAAATTGTTCCAGGATTTGCAGGATTTGCACAGATACAGCTACCTCCAGGGACTTATAACATTAAATATAGACTAATTGACGATAGACAGATAACTAGCTTCAGGAACGTCAAAGAAAACAGTTATTTAGGAGAGAAAAGCTTCAATGACAATGGCTTTTTAATTACTGGAAGTGAAGTCAATAAATTTTCAACTGATGGAGATGTTGAAGTTACTGTTGCTGACAATTCGTTGTTCAAACTTCTAAATAGCATTGTGTTTCCAGGAGTAGTGTGGGATTACTCTGGCGACATAGCGAACATTCCAAGCGGATGGGTATTGTGTAACGGACAGCAAATAAATGCTCCAGGATCAATCTATAATGGACAAAATGCTCCAGACATACAAGGGAAAGTTACTGTAGGACAAAAATCTTCTGACAGCGATTTCGATACAGTAAAAGAGTCTGGAGGAGAGAAGTCACACACACTAACGGAAGACGAAATGCCTACTCACTCACACGAAGGAAATACAAATAGAGCAGGAAATCACTCGCATGATGGATTTGCTGTAGGACCTTATGATGGAGCTGAACTTAGTGGAGGATTTGACGGAGGACCTAATCTTTTTAGACAAAGGCCAATACAAGTGAACAATAATGGAGAACACGAACATACACTGAGTATTGAAAATAAAGGTGGAGGTCAGTCGCACAACAATCTACAACCGTACATAGTGATGTATAAAATTATGAAACTTTAACAGATGAAACTATACTATACAGGAGCTCCAGACTTCTTACAAGAGCAAGAAAATCCTCTTCAGTCTTTAGGAGGATACATTTCGAAATCTCCAGTTAAAAATGGAGGAGTTGCATCAATTTTCGGATCTATTTCACAGAAACTTCTTAGAGAGGGAAGTAAGGAGTACAGAATTGTTGCTTTAAAAAATGAAACAGAGTCAAGTAAAGCGATAACGCTATACTACTCCAATTTATCAAAGGATCCAGTATCTAGCTTTAAGATGGGATTGGTTGCACCAGCAACGGATGATTGTGAAGGCTTGTATGTGGAAAAGATAGCAAGTATATACAACAAGCCTGTAAGCGGATCATTTGCAGACAATAGAGGTGAAGCAAATGCGTTAAGATTTAGTATCGAACCTCAACAGTTTATAGGAATATGGATTGAGCGATCAATTAACAAATTCAAAGGATCACAGATATTGAGTTGTGAGAAAATGATAGCAGAATTCAACACTGAAGACGTAAATCAAGAAATCGAAGTTTCAATTCAAGATAGTGACGTAATAGGAACCTACTGGACGTTTAATACAGTAGATAGTAGAGTTTATGTATGGTATGATGATGAGAGTAATCCTTCAGTAGTACAAGTAGCTGACAGAGAGGGCATTCGAGTTAAGGTTTCGTCAACTGACACCGAAGAGCAAGTTGCTCAAAAAACTCTCACAGTTCTTCAGTCAATTGTTGAAGAAAGAGGTGAAGCAACAGTCACTGTTCAAGGAACCACTTTAACAATAAAGCAAACTCAATCAGGAAAGGTGGAGGAGCCTAACGTAGGAACTTCACCAATAATGCTTTCACAAGAACAAGGACAGTCGTCAGTTCAAGAAACTTTAGAATCTTTAGAAATAACCATAGATTATTTGTAATCAAAAGATATTTGTTCTATATTTATGAAATGAAGATTAGGACAGTGGTTTATCAATTATATAGCGACTTTGTTGTAAAGTTTTATAGCCTAGAGGATTCGATAGATAATTATACAAAGTCTGGAGACGTTATCGTTACAGACTTTTTGATTGAATTACATAAAAAGATAGGGCTACAATCGATTGGAGTAAAGGACATCTACAGATACCTAATATTTCAATTTGATTACTGGAGCTCTAAACAAGTTTCGTTTGGAGACAAAATTACTTTAAAGAGAGTGTTCGGAAAGTCTTCACTAAAAAGGTATTTTGAGAGAAGTGTAAATTTTTCTTGGTACAATGCAGAACTGAATCTTAGCCAATATCAAATCGAACCTTCAATGATATCTCAATATCAAATCAAGAAGCTGAAAAACTTTTCAGAGCTTGATCCACAAGAAGAGATGGAGAAGCAAAGACACTTAAATCAAGACGAAGGGCTAAGAAATTGCATTGAAGGAACTACGCTATTTAACCATAGAAGTCCTTCATGTACGACATGTAGAGTTAGAGACGTATGTAAAAAATTGTTGAAGAAAAATTATTTAGGAATATATATCGATAGAGGATATGATAGGTAGTAGAGAAGTGAAGCGATGTGCAAAGTGTGATTGTGGAGAGAAAAGGTTGATTGTTAACAAAAGACACAGTCTTTGTCAAGAAAAAAATAGAGAGAGGCTGGATCATAACAGCGGAGAAGAGAGGGTCGTTCAACGAAAGCTCGCTGCCAAATCTCTCACATCAAACAAAGGACTTTCTCCAGGCAAAAAGAGGTTGGGGCTGTCCAAAAAGAAGAAGGATACAAATACATCTTACAAGAAAGTGTGTGAGCAGATTGGTGAAGAAAGAGGAATGGAGTGTGAAGGTTGTGGAACGCATCAGAGGCTAAGCTTTAGTCACTTATCTCCTAGAAGTAGAAGACCTGACTTAATTGACGATCCAAGGAATATTCATATTCACTGTATGGACGGAGATGGTGTGGTAGGTTGTCATACAAAGTATGAGGCAGGAGATTGGGAAGAGCTTAATGACAAATGGACGATCGTATTTTCGCTAAGAGAAATTGATCCAGAATATTTAAGAATAAAAACGATGAATCAATGAAGGGACATTTAACATATGCAGCAGCAGAATATGCTCAAGACTCTGATAGTAGAGGAGTAAGGCCAATTAGCTCAGTTGATGGACAGATCATTACAGAACTGATAGAACTTTTACAAGTTAAGGGACAGGGCGACATAGCTAAAGTTCTTGATCGATGGAAAGCTATTGATGATCAAGAAATATTAGACCATATAGTCGATTTGTCTAAAGGGGAATTAAGTGCCCTAGATAGTGAGATTTTAGAATTTAAAGATACGAAAGTAGCATTTATTCAAATAAAAAATCATATCTTTGAAGCACATCAATTATTTAGTATAGAAACAAAGTCGTCATACAAAAATGGGCGATCATTATATTGTCTAATCATTAATGGAGTTGACGAAAACATGACATCAATAAGAGGTGTAAAGAAAACAAACGTCATCGTAGAATACTACTCCGAAAAGCAATTAAACAATGAAGTAGAATCAATTAAAAAAAAGCTAACTGAATACTCTAACTGTGTATTCTTATAAGACGTATTATGAGCAAGAAAATAGATATCAATGAGAAAACAGATTTCACTACTGCAGCGCTAGTAGATCACCTCAACAAAGAGTTTGGATCAAAGGAAACAGGAGAGCTGTTTACTTTAGGAGACGTTCAACAATACTTGAGAAGAGGGTTTCTTCCAAAAAAATATGGAAACAACACTTTAGAGAGAATTGAAAACGCTCAAGTTGGATTGAAGTTGATAAGACTTCGTCCTGACAGTAAGGGAAAGCTGAAGCAAGACTAACCACATAAACAATTGTAAATGAAAGTAGCAAACATCGCTATCTGGGATCTAGAGACTGGAGGACTGAAAAAAGATAAACATGCAGTGGCAGAGATCGCCATCATCATCATCAATTCTGAAACATTAGAAGAGGTAGATAGGTACGAAGCGATCATAGCACCGTACGAATTGCCTAATGGAGAAATGGTTCAGTATGATCAAAGAGCGTTAGACTATAACGGACTGACTATGAGAAGGATTGAGGCTGGAGAAGACCCTAAAACAGTAGCTAGAGCAGTTCGTGATTTATGTAAAAAGCATAAAATAGGATTGCGTGGAGGTAATGGAAAATTAATTCCTGCAGGACACAATTTAGAAGCGTTTGATATACCTTTCTTCGAATACTTTCTGTCTTTATTTAAAATAAAGTACAGTGACCTATTTCAAACTTGGTCATTAGATACGTTATGGGTGACCAGACTAAAATGGGTTGCTGACGGAAGTATTTTGAATCACAAATTAGGAACTGCTTGTGAAACCGCTGGAGTTCCGTTAATAGATGCCCACAGGGCAATGAACGATGTCGAAGCTAATACAGAACTAGTTCGATTCTTTCTAAGATTATTGAGAGGGGATGGACGGTCTGGAGAAGCTGTGATGGCTACTGTAAAGGAAAGGGCTAGAGCAACTTTCAAATTTTAATGGCAAAGAAACACAACAAAGCACACATACCAGCATCCCCTGTCGCAGTAGACAATCAAGTCCCGCTATCAATAAATCAGCTTGACGACGTGTACTCCATAGTACATGAAATGATTGAAAACTTAGATGAGGCTGCAATTAGTGAATTAAGTGGAGGTCAGAATCTAAGCATTGATCAAATCATAGATACTTTAATTGACGAAACCGCTGCAGTCGTTGCATCTAAACACTCAACATTACAAACAGGATCTTTTGGATATTTAGAGAAGTTTACTGACGAAGTCGAAGAGACTTTGCGATGTAAGAGCTTAAACTATTTCATAATATCTGTTTTGCCCGAATTTATTTTAGGTTGGCATAACATAGAGTGGTCAAACCTAATTCAAATTAACAGATTGCTTTGTGTACTAGCAGCACGTGATCACGGAAAGTCTTACCACTTTAGCTTTGCATATCCTCTGTGGCAGATGTACAGATATAAGCGCAAAGGAACTCATCTAAATCCAACACCGAAAGAGTTTCAAATGGCAAGAGAGGGTCTTTTGATCACTAACGAATTTGGACTTGCTCGTCACTTTTTGGCTATGATCAAAGAAGAGATTGGAGCGAACGATATCTTGAGAAATAGACTGATGCCTGATTCCAAAAGAGAGGGTTGGGGAGCAGAGAAGATTGTTTGTAAGAACGGAGCTTCATTGGCAATAAAGTCTGCAGGATCCAAGATTAGAGGCTATCATCCCACATATATCGTACTAGACGACTTTCTAAACGAATCGTCTTTGTACAGTCAAGATCAACGAGACAAATACTGGAACACTTTTAGTGCTGTGATTCTGCCAGCACTATCTCCTGGAGGGCAGATGTTGATTGTAGGTACTCCATTTTTTGAAAAAGATCTATATGCACATCTGAAAGATACTGGAAAGTATAGGGTCTTTGAATATCCAGCAATATTTCCAAATGGAAAATTGCTCTTTCCTCAAAGACACACCTTCGATTCCTTAATGGAAAAGAAACAGATTCTCGGTTCGCTAATATTTTCGAGAGAGATACTAGTCAAGCCCATATCGGACAGCGCTTCGATTTTTCCTTACGACAGTTTGAGAAATGCAATCAAAGGACAGGATTCGGTAGATGTGACTCCAAACATAGATTCTAGCGCAAGAAGGTTCGCTAAAATTGTTGTCGGATGTGATTTTGCTATTTCATCAAACATTGGAGCTGACTTTAGTGTGTTCACAATATTAGGAGTTGATGAGTTAGGAATTTTTCATGTATTGAATTGTTGGAGAAAGGCTGGGTCGAATTACGGACAGCAGATAGCAGCATTGAAAAAGATAAACAACGACTTTAGACCAGACGTAATGTATGCAGAGGACAATGGAATGCAACAAATCTTCATTCAAATGATGGAAGATGCAAACTTGCCAGTTGTAGGAAAAACCACTAATGCAATAAACAAGAAATCACTATATAAAGGAATTCCTTCTCTTGCAGTACTGTTCGAGACTGGACGAATTAAATTTCCATACGGAACCCAAAGAGCAAAAAACTTGACCGATCTATATTTTGGAGAACTCAACAGTATAACGTATATTCAAGACACAGGAAAGTTGGAGTCGGTCTCTCAACATGACGACTGTGGAATGTCATTGTGGAATGCAGTAAATGCAGCAAAAGGAGACCTCGAAGAATTCGACTTTTCATTTATTTAATCGATTGTAAATTTTAATATGAAAGTACTTACAGACAACTTTATCAACGAGTTGTTCAAAATCTGTCTTAGAAAAAAGCAGATATTTGAAATAGCGCAAACACATCTGAAATTTAACTACCTTCCATCAGAGCAGTACAAAGAAATTTGGCAAGCGATGTCGAAGTACTATGACAGTGCGGAAAAGTTATTGACGATAGGACTGCTAACTCAACAATTTGAAAATAGGCCAAAGGTCATAGATGTAATTAATGACGTCAAGAAGGCAGACGTTCCAGAAGATCAAGCTGTTCTCGAACAGCTTGAGGTATTCATCAAAAACAAAATATTTATAGAGGCGTATTCAGACCTTCACGACAAGTTCAATCGTGACGACAAAAATGGAGCGTTTGAGTTAATGGGTGAAGTTGCTGAACAACTCAAAGAATTTAAGATAACAGAAAAGTCTCAAGGACACAGAGTCTTTGCAGATTTTGGGAAAAGACATAACGAAAGGGTAACTAATAACGCTCAAGTTCAAGAAATTCAAGCAGCGATTAAGAGAAAGGTCCCTACAGGAATCTTTCCAATAGACAAACTGTTGCGAGGAGGAATCGATAAAGGAGATACGTTTTTAATTCTAGCAGATTCTGGAGTAGGAAAGTCTAAGATGTTGAAACATATGGGACTTAGCGCAGCTAGAAGAGGATATAGAGTAGTTCACATACAAGCTGAGGGAACTGCAAAAGAAGCAGAAGAGGCCTACGATGCAGCAATTGCGGGAGCAACTGTACACGACGTTGAGGTGGGTGCGTTAAGTGACAAAGAGCTTGGTAAAATCGAAAATGCACTATCAGTATTGATGAGTCAAGGAGGAGAGATTCATATTAAGGCGTTTGAGCAGTTCGATAGTGGTAGTATGAGAGACGTTCATTCCTTTTGTGAAGTAATTCAAGATCAGTATGGTGAAATCGATTTGCTGTTAGTGGATTATTTAGACGAGGTCGAACCTGGAGATGGTAAAAGATACTTCTCAAACCAAGACGGAACTAGACTATCAAAACGTGCAAGTGCTAAGAAGTTTAAAAACATATGTGTAGAATTTGATTGTGCAGGAGCAACAGCTACACAATCGAGTGATATAAAAGATGCAGACAAAGAAAATCCAGAATTCTTTTTAAAGAGAGGAAACACGTCAGAAAACAAAAAACTACTTCAACCGTTTTCATATTTATTTACATTAAACAGAACAACTACTGAGGAGCAAAATAACATTATGAGACTTTATGCGGATAAGTTGAGAAAGTATGGAGCCGAAGATAGAGCAATGTCAATAGTAACTAATTTCAATGTAGAAAGATTCTACGACCACAAGCGAACTGTAAAAACTTTTGGAGAGTATGAATGATATGACTCACAGAATGCAAAAGGTAGCTGAAGCATTCAATCTCAATCTCAGAAACAAATCTCCAAAAGGATGGATTTATGGAGGAACGTGTCCGTTCTGTAATAGGAGCGATAAGTTCGGAATAAAGTTGAACTATGAGAGAGGGAAGTATAGGAATCACGTCTCGTTCAATTGCTTTCACGGATCGTGTCAAGAAAAAGGTAGTGAGTTCAAGCTATTGAAAGAGGTAGGCCTTCTTCACTTAATAAGTGACGGAGAGTTTATTGGAGAAAAAGACAAGTTAGAGCAACTAACCTTTATTTCAGAAGAGGTAGACATTGACGATGAGGTTCCTACAAAACATAAGCCGTTCGGATATCGTAGAGTCGATAGCGATCCGTACTTAAATGGAAGAGGATTCAAGCCATGGCAATATCAAACATATAATGTTGGAAGAACTAAAATGTACGATCCTTTAAAGGATTACGTGATTTTTCTAATAGAAGAAGACAGAGAGAATAAAGGATACGTGGCTAGGCTTACGTGGAGTAAAGAAAAAATCAAACAGCAAGAAGATTTAGGAAGGTTAGTGTTGAGGTATAAAAATGAAGGAGGTGTTGATTTTGGAAAACTTTTATTCGGAATAGACGAAATTGTTAGTGAAGTAACTAAAAGAGTGATTTTGGTCGAAGGAGTAACGGACAAGGCTAACGTAGACAAATTGCTAAGACTTAATCTAAATGAGAAAACTAAATGCTGTTGTAGTTTTGGAAAAAAGATTTCAGAAGAGCAAATCTTTAAATTATGGAAAAAAGGAGTAGAGCAAATAGTCGTTCTATACGATCCTGATGCTGTCGATGCGTCAAAACAATATTCATATCAACTTAAATTGTGGTTTAATAATGTGAAAGTGGGATATTTACATTCAAACGATCCAGGAGACGTTGATAGAAAAGAACTTTTAGAGGTACTTAAAAATGCAGAGACTCCAGGAACTTTCGATGTTATGAGAGTGCAAAAATTTAATTTAAAATAAATCGTAAAAAAAATGAGCGAAAGAAAAACTCGAAATCAAACTCTATTTCAATATCTAGAGAGCTTACAAACAGAGTACATAAATGCCGAACTGAGAAAGAAAATCTATCCAATCGTAAAAGATAAAAGATTTTACGAAAGAACGATGAAGTGGAAGAGGCAGAAGATTGAAGATATTGCTCAAAGAAATGAATTACCTACTATCTTCACCAATAGCGAAGAGAAGTCTCGCATATATGAAAAGACGTATACCAAATACGGACTGCCAAACTTTCTTTACAGAAACGAAAGTGAGATCGTGGAGTTTAGAAAGTGGGACGTCATAAACTATTTTGCTAAAGAAGCTGAGGTTAAGCTTGATGAAGGTGAAGGCAAGGTTTCTGTAGGAACTATCGTCGACAACTCAGACATCTCAGCAATTTTCTTCGACCATACTGATGTGATAGACTATAACAAAAATGTAGTAATCGTCAAAGTGAAAGGAGAGGCAGCTCAAAAGCCGTACTTAATTAAACACATTTCAAGAATACTGTAAAAACTAAACAAATGGGAAATTTTAGATCAACAAAAGTAATTGACGGATTCAGTACATGCTTTCGTCAATGGAGAGCAAAAGACACTCACTGTTCATTCATACATGGGTATGGAGTCAGTGTGAAATTTATTTTTAAGGGAGAATTAGATAATCGAAACTGGGTAGTTGATTTTGGAGGATTCAAGAGATCGAAAATAGGAATAGAAACTACAAAAGATGTTTTCTTACCACCAAAACAATACCTTTCATGGCTACTAGATCACACAATGGTAGTTGCTGAAGATGATCCAGAACTTGAAACGTTTCAGGCGATGAGCGACAAAGGAATGATTCAGTTAAGAACGATTGACGGTGTAGGTTGTGAAAAGTTTGCAGAATACATTGGAACCAGATTTGCAGAATGGTGTACTGCTGAAACTATGGGACGTGCTAAGCTAATCTCATGTGAATTTAGAGAGCACGAAAAAAATTCAGCGATTTGGTTTGCTGAATAGATGATGTGTAGTTATCTTTATCTACATACATAAAAGATCGTAAAATGAAAAAGCTAAGTAAAAGAGTATCAAAGAATGGATACGTCTACAAACAGACTCAAAGATATGACTGTCCAGTTTCTGGAAGATCAGTTATTATTTACAGCATGCATACTAACGACGACGAAGAAAAGTTAATTGCACACGAGACCTTTATTATCCCAATTCGAAAAAAGCCAATTACAACTCCTAGCGGAATAATAGTTCCTCCAGGAGAGAAGTTTCCTGGCAATCAGGAGTTTGGAACTACAGTCAAGGGAAGTAATTGCGGAGGAATTGATTCACAAACTCAAATTCTAGAGGAATTTGAAAAACTCAAAAAGTATTTACAAAATGGAAAAAGCAAGTTCAAAACCAGCTAAGAAGACTATTCTCGAGGTTTACAGAGCCGTTCAGAGTGAAGGTAGTCGAATAATGCCTACAGTGGTGATACGTACATCAGGATGTACTCATCGATGTTATTTTGGCGAAGGAGGTTGGTGTGACTCATGGTACACCTCGATTCATCCTGAGAAGTCATTATATGACATTGAAGACGTTAAGCAGATGTACAAAGACAATCCTCAGATTAAAGAAATGATGATCACAGGAGGATCTCCGACAATGCATCCAAAACTATTGCAAGAGCTAACTCAGTTTGCTAAAGAAAACGGAATTGTAACTACAATAGAAACTGAAGGATCACATTACGTAGAAACCGATCATCCGATAGATTTGATTTCACTATCTCCTAAATTAAGCAATAGTGTGCCAGTGCTGGGAGCGGTCACTCCTAAAGGAAAGGTAGTAGACGAGAAGTTTATAAAGCAACACAATAAGTTCAGAATGAACATCGACACGATGAAGCAGATGCTGGAATACCACACAGACTATCAGCTGAAGCCGGTGTGGGGTGGTGGAGAAGAAGCTTTGCAAGAGATTAGGGATTTGGTTAAAGAATTAGGTATTCCAAACAATAAAGTATGGATGATGCCTGCAGGAGACACTAGAGAACAGCTAGTTAAAATGTATCCTGTCGTAATGGAACAGTGCATTGAGGAAGGTTGGAACTTTACGGGAAGACCGCACATTATAGCCTATCAAGATCAAAGAGAAGTGTAGTGACCGTTCAAGATAGGGAGAGGGCTTATAAAAAGAATAGATACAAGAGCGATCCGAATTTTCGAATGAGAATTCTCCTCAGATCTAGACTTTATCAAGTAGTAAAAGGCAAGATGTCTAAAGAGAGTGCAGAAATCCTCGTAGGATGTAGCTATACTGAACTGATCATCTACATAGAGTCTCAATTTAAGCCAGGAATGTGCTGGGAAAATAGAAAGCAGTGGCATTTAGATCACAAAGTTCCTTGCGCAAAGTTCGACCTCACTATAATTGAAAATCAAAAGAGATGTTTTCATTACACTAACCTTCAGCCATTATGGGCAAGCCAAAACTTATCAAAAGCAGCAAAATTAACTATAAAAACAAATAAATGAAACTACTATCGAGAGCTAACGGAAACGTTGCTAGAACAGAAGTTGAAAAACTTGAAATGCTAGAAAAGGCACAGTATCATTACGGAAAATTCCTAACATCAATGGGATTTGACTGGGAAGCGGATCCTCACACCGTAGACACTCCGAAAAGAGTTGCAAAAGCGTGGATTAACGATCTTATCAGCGGATCGATCAATCCAATGTGTAAAGTCACCGCTTTTCCGAATCACGAAGGATATACAGGACTAATTTGTCAAACACAAATTCCTGTAATTAGTATGTGTGCTCATCACAACCTAAGTTTTATTGGAGTAGCGCACGTAGCGTACATTCCAGGTAAAAGTAAAGACGATATGGTTGTAGGACTATCTAAGCTAAATCGAATCGTAGATTGGTACAGTAGAAGACCGAACATCCAAGAATCGTTGACGAAACAAATTCACGACGAAATCGACAAGTTGTGTGTCGGTAATCGAGGAGTGGCTGTAGTAATTGAATCTCAACACAATTGTGTTAGATGTAGAGGAATCAAGAATAGTAGTGTGATGAAAACTTCTCAAATGAGCAAGTACTTTTTCGACAACAGTATAGGAACTAGACATGAATTTTTTAGTTTAATTGATCAATCACGTCACAATGGATAGTATATTTTCAACTCAAAAGGCAATTAAGAAAATGGTTCATAAGTGTGCCTGTAGCATACAGGCACGTACGTTAAATCCTCCAATTCCTGTAGTGATGTTAGGAGTGTTGAATGGAGCAATGCCATTTTTAACTGACCTAACTAGAAACTTGCCTTACATGGACATGCAGATAGATACAATTCAATGCAAGAGCTACAGTGGAATGTTCGTTCGTGAAAAAGTTAAGATAACTAAAAAGCCAGATCTTGATTTGAATGGACTTCGAGTGATTATTGTTGAGGACATCGTTGATAGTGGAGAAACTATTACTGCCATCAAAAAATATCTCAACAAGAGCTATAAAGAGATCAGTAGCATAGAGGTGTGTTCGTTATTTAAGAGAGATGGTTGTGATCTATACTTAGAGCACCTAGGTCGCGTAGTTCCTGATGGACTATGGTTGTATGGATACGGAATGGACAACGACCAATTAGACAGAAACATTCCAGAAGTAATGATTAAATCGTAAAACAAAAACAATGTTAAATTCAAGACAGATTTTAGATCAAAAGATTATCACAGGACCAATCGATGACGATATGGTAGCACAAGTAGGAGTTGACCTACGAGTAATTGAAATCAAGAGCATTTATGGGGGAGGAGTAGTTCCTCAACAAGGCAAAACTAAATTAGCTCACAAAGAGCCTGTTAAAAGAAACGGTGGAAGAGAGGTTGGATTAGAAAATGCAGTATGGCTATTACAGCCAGGAGCATACGACGTAACCTTTGAGCAAGGATGTGACATTCCTGCAGACAAAGTAATGCTACTTCGCCAAAGAAGCTCTTTGTTAAGAAATGGATCAATCTTACATTCCAGCGTATTTGATCCAGGATTCAGTACAAAGAATGTAGGAACAGTTCTCATAGTAATTTCTCCAATCGTAATCGAATTTAAAGCAAGAATTGCACAAGCATACATTCACGAATGCACTGAGGTCGCAAGTGAAGATTTATATGACGGTCAGTTCCAAGGAGACAAGCAAAGAGATCAATCAAAAAACGTAAAGGATGCAAAGTAGAGTCGTAATAAATCTCCAAGTTGAAGGAATACATGCATGGCCTGGAGTCACAGAAACCAAATATGTAAATAAAGTAGGATATTTACAATTTCCACACAGACATACGTTTGAATTCAAGTGTGAGAAAAGTGTTAGTCACGCAGATAGAGACATTGAAATCATCGACTTAAAGCATCAAGTCCTAATATATCTTAAACAAAAGTACACTGACGCTTCACGAGTAAATTCTACAGGCATTGTCCATGATTTTGGTACTAATTCTTGTGAAATGATTGCTGAAGAGTTAGTGAAACATTTTAAGTTAGAGAGATGTGAAGTTCTTGAAGATGGAGAAAATGGTGCTGTGGTTTATGAAGATCGTGTAGAAGATTTTCCTCCAAAGTACTATTTTAAGGCAAAAGAGGTACCTGAAGACTTTAGAGACAACATTATAAAAAAAATGGAACATCGAATGGTTTTTGGCATAGAGCCTCCCATAGACACTAGAGGAAAGAACGTTACATTCATTTGTAGTTATCTTAAAGGAGGTAAGAGCACCTTTTCTCACCTACTTGCTCAAGGAATGGACTGTAGATCGCCAGTGGCAAATAAGATTAAGGTGATCGAAGTTAGTGAAATTGTGAAAAAGCTTCTCAACAAGAGTGAGAGATCTGATTTGCAAGGACATCCAGAACTCAGCGATCAGATTTATCAAGAAATACTAAGAGCAAGCATGGATTACGAAAACGTAATCGTTAGCGGAGCACGTCAATTGACTTTACTGAAAGCATTTCCAGAAGCAACGTTTATCTGGATTGATACGCCAAACGACGTCAGATATCAAAGGTTTAGAGATGATAAGTCGGCAAAAGACCCTAATAGTGGCGAAGCATCTTTTCACAAAGCAAATCTAGGTGACCTTGATTTAGGAATTGCCGATGTAAAACAATACATTTTTAAAAGAAACGGATGTCTGTAAGATAATAAAGAGGTATCTTTATGATATAATTTAAAAGACAGTAAAATGAAAACATTATACAAGAGAGCTAGAAACGGAAAGATTCAACAATGGAGTGTTGAAATTGAAGGAGACAAGTACAGAACTACTGAAGGATACAAGTACAGAGCTACCGAAGGATACGTTGATGGAAAACTAACAACGTCTGAATGGACAGTTTGTCAACCTAAAAACGTAGGTAGATCTAATGAAGTTTCTGCTCCAGAACAAGCAGTTAAGCAAGCAATTTCAAGAGCTAAAAAAAAGAAGGATCGAGGATATGTTGAGGACATATCCTTCATTGATCAAGTAGAGATAGTGGATCCGATGCTTGCATACAAATGGAAAGATCATAAAGACAAGACTGTAGGACTTCTTGCGAGTCAACCAAAACTTGACGGAATTCGCTGTGTAGGTACAATAAATGGACTATTCACTCGACAAGGGAAAAAGATAACTTCTGCACCTCACATTGAATCTGCAGTAATTAAAATGCTTGACGGAGTTCCTAAAGGAGTCACTCTTGACGGAGAGCTTTACAACCATGACTTGAAAGAGAATTTCAACGAAATAACTTCAATTGTAAGAAAGCAAAAGCCTAAGCAAGCAGATTTAGAAAAATCTAAGCAAGTTTTGCAATATCATGTATATGACATTGACCATCAGAGACAGACGTTCGCACAAAGATTCTCTGCACTGAAAATTCTAGTGCATCAGCAGAAAGAAGATTCTCCAATCAAACTAGTTGATACTGTATTTATTGAAAGAAACGATGCGGAAGACAATGAGCCTTTAATGACACTTTATCAAGGATATTTAACTGCAGGATTTGAAGGACAGATGATTCGTGGAGCAAATAGCTTGTACAAGTCAGGTCGTAGTAAAGATTTGTTGAAGAGAAAAGAGTTTGAAGATGGCGAATTTCAAATAGTCGACATTGAAGAGGGAGCAGGAAATCGTAGTGGAATGATGGGAAGGGTTAAATTTGATGGATTTAATTCTAATGCACGTGGAGGGTACGACTTTTACAAAGAATTGTGGGAGAACAAGGACAAGTACATAGGAAAGATGGCTACTGTTAGATATCAGAACTTAACTCCAGACGGTAAGCCGAGATTTCCAGTAATGATAGCGATAAGAGACTATGAGTAAGAACAAGCAGCGGTGTGAGGCTCTTTGAAAAGAAACCTCACACTCATTAATGGACTGCAAAATTAATCAAGACGCTAGCAAAGTAAAAGAGTGTTTAAATTCTAATGCCTGAAAAAGGGGAAAACTAATTTAATATGTCAAGAAGATCAGCAACGTTTAATGCATGTGACTTTTTAGTAGAAAAAATTAAGAATCACTGCTTAGCGCATCAAGGTGAAATGCCTAATGCGATGACGATCAGTCCTAATCTGTACGAAAAAGTTCGAGAATTTTGTACAGGAGAACAGTCCAGACTGTTTATGGGAGTTGAGTTATATAGATCAAGAGATCTAGAATACACACAAATTTTATACAAATACAAAACACACACATAATGGACTTTTATTACATACCACCAAGATCGCAAAACGAATTAATGCACAATGGAGACAGATACTTCTGTTTAGCACAACAGTATCTTAGCGATGATAAATACGCAGCATTCTTTCAGAATCTTTCTGACGATGCATGGGTCACTTTAGATAATGGCGCAGGCGATCATGATTTAGTGACTGAAGACGCTCTCTTTAAAGTAATGAAAGAGTTGATTCCTAACGAAGTGATTCCACCAGACATATTATTTGATCATACAAAAACTAGACAGAATGCACTTGCGTTTTATGAAAGAATGGTCAAAGAAGAGCTTGACGATAAGATAGAAGTGCTTTTCTGTCCTCAAGGCAAAAATCAGTTAGATTGGCTAACATCTTATGTGTGGGCATTGGAGCGAGATTGGATAAAAACAATTGGTTTAAGCAAAATATCTGTCCCTCAAGCGTTTTTAGGAGTGAAAGGAGACGTAGGCATTATGGAAGCACGACACAACTGTTTCAACTATCTCAAAGTGCACGGACTAATACAAAAACCAATGCACCTATTAGGAATGGGCGATCCTAGAGAATTTCAATATTATCAACAATTTGAAGAGGGTGCTTACATTAGAAGTTCAGATAGCTGCAACTCTATTTGGAGTGCAATCAATCAATTAGATTGGACTGAGGAAAAGTTCGAAAGAGTACCTACTCCAAAAGACTATTTTGATAGGGACGAGTTGACCGACAAACAGAGAACTGTTTTTGAAAATAACGTAGACTTTCTCAAAGAGTCTGTAGTTTAGATATGATTAAAGATAACTTTTTAGTATCTTTAGGTAAAATCTAAAAGAATGGAAACAATAAGTAAATCAATTTCACAAAACAGCTACATGATAACTGACGAAGGAAACGTTATTGGATTCTTCGACGTAGGGGAAGAAGGATCTAAAGGAGCACACACAATTTTAATTGGAGAAGACACTGAGATCGTAAAATCGATGTCAGTTACCAAACAGGTGATTTACGATGCAGTACACAAGTCTAAGTCTCAGTTCAGTGATAAGTATTCATCTGAAATGAATAAGCAAGCACCTTTAACTGCGAAACAGTATTACGATGCACTGAGATCGTATATTGTAGACAACAAAACTCCAATTCCTAAGAAATCCACTAAGGCCAAAACCTCAAAGGCTCAACCCAAAGCTAGTGGATCTAAATTGACGCGAAAAGATCAAGTCAGACAGCTCTTAGATCAGGGAACAACTTCTTCAAGTAAAATTGCTGAAGAGTTATGTACAAATGCTAGCTATGTAGCGAGGCTAGTCAAACAAATAAAGAATGAAGGTAGTAATTAATGCAGTGGAGGCTTTAGTTGGAAGAAGGCCTAATACAATCAAAGAAGTTCGCGCTGAATTGATGGCTTTTCTTAAAATAAACAATGCTGAAGATTTAATTGTAGACGACGACATAGAAATGTTGTTGGAGCTATGTTCTATTTATAGCGAAATACCAATTGAGCAGCTAATTAACAAAAACATATCTAAGGAATTAAACAAAGAAGAGCTCTACAAAAGAGTTGGTCCGAGAATGATTCCTCTTCAAAGAGAAACTGACAAACGCTTACTAAAAAAAGTAGCAGAAGTTATAGTGGACATTCATGCAGACTTGCATTATGAATTTAAACAGCACGGAATTGTGTTTATCGATCAAGTGAATGTAGTATTTTCTTTTGAACAGATAAGGTCGATAGAGGGAATGCCTAACGAACTTAGTGGAGCAGTAGTTTTTCCAAGAATTAAAAACCTTGAAGATAGAAATAGCTTGATTCCTCAAAGCTATTTAGAGGATAAAAAGTGGACATTCAAAACTCTAAGAAATAAATATAGCAGGCTAGAAGCTAGGTACTTAACAACTACCGAACTAATGGATCTACTAACTAATCGTGAAATAATTACACATGGGAATTACAGATAGTCTAAAACAATGGCTGAAAGAAAATTCAGTAAACTATGCAGAATTGGGATTCGGTAGAGTTCATGTAAAAGGACTGGGATCTCTAATAGAGTTCATTCCAAGAGAATTTGGCAACACAATAGATGTGCAAGGGAAAATGTTCACTCTGAACATAGGCCAGCAAGTGATTGAGTACATCATTGACAATAAAGTAGATCACGTGATTTATGAATTTGGAGGTAACCATTACTACACACCAATATCTCACATCGCAAATGCACAAATGGTTTTACTTAAAAATGTTGGAGGTCATGACGATTCGTTGATTCCAGATTTTGGAAGAGCATTTCTAGGAGTTCATGGAAGATATGAGATGATGAACGGAAGTAGAGACTATCAAGATTGGTGTGATAAAGCAAAATTCCTAAAATTCAAAGCATTAGGAATTTGTGAAAAGAACACTCTAGCAGGAACTCTTCCGTTTCAAATGGCGTGTGTTAAGAACAAGCTTCAACCAATTATAGGATACACAGTCGAAGTGGAGAATGGTAAAGGAGAGCATTTTGATTTAAGACTGTATTGTATCAATACAAAAGGATGGAGAAATCTTTTGAGAATCAACAAGCTAGTAAATGTCGATCAGGAAGGATTTGCGTTCGAAAAGCAATTACTTGAATATGGCGAAGGACTTTTATGTTGCATCTCTCCTGGAATGCACGCAACAAAGCTAATGCTTACGTCATATAAAAGAGCTTTCGACAAGACAATGTTTCAAATCACAACTAATGAATATGCAGGAAACGTTAAAGACAAAGAGATCCTCTCTTCAATCAAAAACTATTTAGACAATTTTCGAAGCATTGTAGATCCGATACTAATTAGCGACGCATATTGTATCGACAAAGACGACACTCATATTCGTACTGTATTAAATAAGCAAGGAAAAGTTCAATTTAATCACTCAACAACCAATCACTATTTTAGAAGCCTTTCTGAGCAGTTCGTTGAATTAGAACCGCTATTTAGAATTGAAGACGGAAGGTTAGAGGACGTATATATTGATTCCTTTGAATCACTAGATTGGGTAATTGAAAATTGCAAATTTAACATAAACACCAAAGAATTGTTCTTACCAAAGTATGAAATGACTGAGGCTGAGCAAAGCGAATATAATGGAGAGACCTCAGACTTCTTTGACGATTTAATTGCTGATGGAATGAGGAGAAAGTTTGAAAAAGAACTATCGGGTCCTAATGGAGATTCTTTTGAAAACGAACTGTGGGAGAGAGTAGATTCAGAGCGTGCAGTAATAGTTAAAGGTGGCTTTATTGATTATTTTTTAATTTTGTGGGACATTGTAAATTGGTGTAAAACGCAAAACATTCAGACAGGACCTGGAAGAGGGTCTGCAGCGGGATGTTTGATATCATATTTGTTGGGAATCGTAAAGATAAATCCTCTAAGATATGACTTGATTTTTGAACGCTTTCTCAATGAATCACGTATACAATCAGAGCTTCCAGATATTGATATTGACTTTGCTTCAGACAGAAGAGATGAGGTGATTGAATACATGAAAAAAAGGTACGGTGAAGATTATGTTTGTAGAGTAGGAACGTATGGTACTCTTCAGATGAGAGGTGTATTGAAAGAACTTGCAAGAGCTTACGGAGTTCAAGGAGACAAGTATAACATGAACTTTGTGACGAAATTGATTAGTCAAGACAACGGAACTTGGGAACCTTTATTTAAAGACGCAGCTTCTGAGCCTTTGCTCAAGCAGTTTGTTATTGACAATCCTAGAATCGTAAACGATGCTAGGATTGCACTAAACTCAATCAAATCAGCTTCAGTACATGCATGTGCAACTATTATAGTTCCAAAAATCACTGACGAGGAGGGGAATTCGTTAAACATCTACGACCAAATTCCAGTAAGAAAAGATTCTGACGGAACTTTGATTAGTGAGTGGGAAGGAGACGTGATGGCCGATGCGGGATTTTTAAAAGAAGACATTCTATCAACCAAACAGATGGCTAAGATTGGTTCGATATTTGATTTAGTCAAGGAAAGAGAGGGTATACAATTAGATATGGAAGAGATTCCACTCGATGATGAAAACGTGTATCGTCTGTTTCAGAAAGGATTAAATCAAGACGTATTTCACTTCGGATCGAGTGGATTGACGATTTACTTGAAGGACGTTCATCCAGAAAATATCGATGAATTAATTGCATGTATTGCACTTTATCGTCCAGGAGCTATGGCATCCAACGCACACACGGACTTTGTTAAACTTAAAAAAGGCGAAAAAGAGGTGACGCACGATTATCTTCTACAATCAGTGACTTCAGAAACTTATGGATTGTACATCTATCAAGAACAGATTATGAAAGCCGCTCAGACATTAGGAGACTTTAGCTTAGCTGAAGCTGATGGTGTTAGAAAAGCAATGGGTAAAAAGATCAAGGATAAAATGGACTCGTACAAAGTTCAATTTGTTAAAGGAGCAGTCAATAAAGGATGTGACAAGCTTGAGGCGGAAAAGATTTGGAACAAGATGGAAGTGTTTGCTGGTTATGGATTCAACAAATCTCACGCAGCAGCGTATAGTGTGATAGGATATTACTGTAACTGGTTAAAGTATCACTATCCATTGGAATTCTGGACAGTAGCTTTTCAATATGCAAAGAATGAAAAGATTCAAGACTTTGTTGCAGAAATTAAAAGAATGGGACATATAGGAATTGTCGCTCCAGACATAAACAAATCTCACTTAGAATTTCATTCAGATCCAGAACAATATAAAATCTACTGGAACCTTTCTCAAATTAAATACGTAGGAGAGGCTGCAGCAAGTGCAATCATTGAAGGTAGAGATAAGGACGGAAAGTTCTTTTCAATTGAAGAGTTCAACGAAAGGGTTCCTAGTAGAGCAGTGAATAAAAGAACTGTAGAGCACTTAATTTTAGCAGGATGTTTTGATGAAATGTACTCAGTTCGACAGTCTAGTGATAGGCTACAAATTCTCCAAGAATACTATGAGTTGAGAAAAGAGGAATTGCCTAAAGAGTATAAGGACAATCGAGCAGTGGATCATTATTGGTCTATTAGACAAGCAGAGGTGAGTAAATTATCAAATTTAGATTACATCAAACTGTTTAGACAAACTCAGTTTGCCAATTACACCAGTGAATACGTTAGTAGTGAAGAGGTGTCGAAACCTTTAGAGCGTAAAGTCAAGCAAAACGTTATGATAGCAGGTACGGTAGTTGAGGCTGTAATTAGAAAGACTAAAAAGGATAAAACAGAATATGCTGTAATACGATTGATGCAAGACCAATATCAAATGCAAGTCAGAGTGTGGCCACAACAACTTAATCCTAATGACGACCAATTCGATGTTAGATTTGACGGCCTTAAAGAGTTTATTGAACAAGACAAAAACAAATTATGTGTTTTTAGAGGAGTGATGGAATACAATGACTACGTCAAAGGCAATGAGATTGTACTGTCCGATAGAATTAATGGACCTACGTACGAAATATTTTAAAAAACAGTTGCTCTAGAGATAATGGTTAGGTATCTTTATGGTCTAGAAAACAAATTGTAAAAACTAAACATTGGAAATTATGTCAGATTTATTAGTAAAGTACACACAAGAATTCTTAGAGAAAAAAGAGGAGTCCAGACTAAGAACTATTCTTCAGAGAGCCTTTGGAATAACCAAAGGAATTTCAAAGTTAGAAAAGCAAGAGCTTATTGATTCAATCATTGAGAACAGAGAAAGGGCGTTGGCTGAAGTATCAGCAAACAAGAATGTTCGTCCAGATTTGATTTATAAGAAAGACGGAAAAGAATTCAAAGCAAAGTTTCAGCCCGAAACTGATGAGTTCGACGAATGCATTGTATTAATTGATGGTGATGGAGAGAAGGCGTATGAAATGCTTGAAGATTTTAATTCAGAATATAAGCAAATGAAGTATTCTGAATTCACAGACAAGAATTACGTAGCTCCGAAAATCTTAGACGATGATATTTCAGACGTACCTACACTTGAAGAACCTGAGGTCGATGAGAATATGCCAGAAAAGACTTCTGAATCTGAAGAGGCTTCTGAATCTGAAGAGCCTGTTGAAAAAGAAAAGGAGCACAAAACGCTAAAAAACGTTAAAGCAGCCACCAACGCTTACTCTAAAATTTACAAAGAGACCATGCAACGATTTGGTTATCTCACTGAAGAGGAGGATGGATTTTTAGAGGATTTGCCAGAAATCACTAAATTATCAAACTCTGAGTTCAAGTCTACTTATGGATTTGATGATTTAGAGTCTGCTAAAATAGAGTTGTCTAAACAAGACAAGCCTGAGCAAAAACAAGACAGACCTTCAATCACTACGCCAAAAAAAGGGTCTAAAAGTAGTCGAGTAATTCAAATCGTCAAGGACTTAGAGAAAAAAGGTGAAAAATACACTTCTGGAACTGTAATGAAAAAATTAAAAGAGTTACATGGAGAAGACATTCACCGTAGCTTCTGTATAACCTTAATGAAAAGAGCTACTTCGTAATGGCATCAGAAACACTACAGATATCGTTTAAGGACAAAATAATCAATCTTCATTTCGAAGAGTTTGAGGACGATATAGACATCGATCAATTAACTACAATCGATTGGACGAATCTATACGCAGAGATTGTAACAATCCCTGCGTTGATGAATCGTGTAGGAATATGGAAGGCGGAAGCAGAAAATGCACATTCTTCTCAAAAAATGGGATTTGAAATCTATAAGGCTCAAACTGCTCATAGATTAAGAAGAACGTTTAAAACAGTAATTAGTAGCGCTGGAAAGGATAGTAAGAAGCCGAAAAGCAATCCTGAAATTGAAGAAGAGGTTTTGATGGACGAAGGAGTTCAGTTGAGGCACAAAAAACTGCTAAGACTAAAAAAAGAGGCCGAATATATGGATGCACTATACTGGGCAGTGAAGTCAAAAGAAATGAAGCTGAATCGTATTAGCGACAATATGGGATTTGCTCCAGAAGATTTTGAAAAATCATTAGTTGAAGGAAAGTATAATGGAATTCTAATCAAGGCTAGAGAGAAGTTAATTAAGTAAATATCGTTGTGTGTGAGATATAAAAGTATTATGTTCTACACATCAAAAATAGATCTAACAAGGTCGCAATAATAATTATAAACATTAAGTAAAAATGGCAAAGTTTGACAGAAGTGCGTTCAAAGCAACAAGAGTAGATGCTCTAGAGCAGCAATCTAAAACAGTAGATTCTTTAACTGGAAAAGGCTCTGGTGATAGAGCAAAAGTACTAGAACTAAAGAGAGATGGTAGTAAAAACAAGCTACGAATCTTTCCAAAACATCCAGACACAAAGTCATGGGCGTATCCAAAAACGGTACATTTCTTGAAAGTTACCTACACAGACAAGGACGGTAATGTAATCAAGGATGATAAGGGAAATCCTAAAGTAGGAAAGAAACCTATCTTCAATTCACGAGTTCACGGAGCAACTCAAAAAGACATCATTGACGAGTATATCAATTTCGTATACAAGCGAGCTTATGATGAGATTCAAGACGATGATACTCGTAAAAAGTTCCTTAGACCTATTGAAGGCTGGAAGGCTGGAGGTACGTGGAATCCTGGAATCAAGTCTCAAAGTAGATGGATTGTTTACGGAAATCTTAATGGAGATTTCGGAAGAGTAGAACTTCCAACTACAGTAAAGAATCGTCTAAATGAAATCGCCGCAGGACAAGACGATGAGGATGGATCAATTGTAGTTGACCCGTTCACAGATATCGATGATGGTCGTAAAGTGTTTGTTTCTTATGATAAGGATCAAAAGGATCCTGCAAAGAAATATTCCACAGCAATTGACCTAAACAAATCGACTCCTTTAACAGACAAAGAGTTCGAACAGTTTGTTGACCAAACGCCATTAGAAAAGCTGTACAGCAAAGTGTACAAGAGAAGAGATTTCATGATGGCTATGGAAGGGCTAAAAACATTTGACGAAGAAAGTGCAAAAACACTTCAACAAATGGGATTTGATAGTGGATACGAAGTGTTCACGTTCGATTCTTTCTTAGACACTGCAGAAGAGATTAGTGAATACTATTCTGAAGAAGAGGACGATGAAGAATTAGAGAACGAAAAGCCAGGGAACGAATTTCTTTCTTTAGAAGAAGATGAGGGTGATGATGTCGAAGAAGATGATAACGATGCTCCGTTCGAATCAGATAGCGATGACGTTGACGACATGGACATGGCTCAACTAAAAGCTCATATCAAAAAAAGCGGTTTGAGCATTCGAGTTCTTCCATCGTACAAGGTAGATCAAGTACGTCAGTTCGTTAAAGAAGAAGAAGCGCTGATTGCAGAAGAAGCATTGATTGCTGCAGAAGAAGCAATGACTGCTACACAAGAACCTAAGCAAGAAAAGGCTAAAGCAGGTAGTAGACTTGCTAATTTAAAGGGAAGAGTTAAAAAATAACTCCTCATCCAAAGTCTCACGTAGCTCAGTTGGTAGAGTGGCTCTTTTTTATAAGGAGCAAGTCATAGGTTCGAATCCTGTCGTGAGACCAAATTAAAGACAGTTAAAATGAGCAAACCGTTATTGATGGTCATAACTGACCCACACATCGACGTGTCAAACTTAGACATCGTCCCTAAAATGATTAAAGACGCAATTAGCAAAGCGAAAGAGTTAGGATTAGACAGGATTTACGTTGGAGGAGACATTTTTACCTCAAGAAAATCACAATTCTTGGCAGTTCTCCTTTCGTGGATGGATGTTTTAGATTTTGCCGAAGAGGAGCAAATAGATGTCGTTGCGATTCCAGGAAATCACGACAAAGCAGACTATACTTCTGTAGAAAGCTATTTAGATGTATATGAAGATCATTCAGCATTCACTCTTGTCAGAACACATGCAAAGTTCCAGGTAGGCAAGTTTACACTACATCTAGTTCCTTTCTTTGAAGAAAAGCAAACATATGGTCAGTACCTAAAGCTAGCAAAGCCTGAAGGAAAGCACGATATTCTACTAACGCACGTTGCAGTTAATGGTGTGCGAAATAATGACGGTAGTGAGGTAGAAGAATCGCTTTCTACAAGTAAGTTCGATAAGTTTTTCAAGGTATTCATAGGTCATTATCACGACGCACAGCAAGTAGGAGACAACATTTACTATATAGGCTCATTGAGACAGAAAAACTACGGTGAGGACGAGTATAAAGGATACACTGTATTGTATGAAGACGGATCTCACGAAATGATCCCTAGTGAATTCAAAAAGTTTGTTACAGTCAAAATAGATTTGGATGAAGTCGACAATAAAGAGTTGACTAATTTGAGAAAGCAGTATCAAGATTCTGAAGATAGTGTTCGATTCAAGTTTACTGGAAGTAAAGAAAAGGTCACTTCTTTAGACAAAAGTAAATTCGATGCTGTTGGAATTAACGTAAAGTGTGAATATAAAAACGTTGACGTTGATGTTGATTTCGCTCAAGCAGAACAGTTTGGAGGATTTGACCAAAGTAAGATTAAAGAAGAGTGGATCGAATTCTGTCAAAATAATGACGACATAGATCAAGAGCAAGGAACCGAACTATTAAATCAAATATTATAAAATGAGTTTAGCTAAAGCATTAGATAAGTTGAATAAAACTTATGGAATCAATACTGTAAACAAAGTTAAAGACCTGGAATCGCTAGAAATACAAAGGTTTTCTAGTGGATCACTGCAACTAGATAGAGCGCTAGGAGGTGGATATCCGGTTGGTAGAATTATTGAAATCTACGGACCGGAATCTTCAGGGAAAACTACACTAGCTCTTCACGCAATAGCGGAAGTTCAACGTCAAGGAAAGACAGCAGCCTTTATCGATGCTGAACATGCACTAGACACTCACTATGCGTCAGCAATTGGAGTAGATATCGATGAAATGATACTTTCTCAACCAGACAACGGAGAACAGGCACTAGAGGTCGCTGACAATTTGGCTAGAAGTGAAGAGGTTGGTTTGATTGTGATAGATTCAGTCGCAGCACTAACTCCTAAAAGTGAATTGGATGGAGAGATGGGAGACAATGCTGTAGGTAGGCAAGCAAAATTGATGGCACAGGCAATGAGAAAACTTGTTCCAGCGAGTAAGCAGAATAGCTGTACGATCATCTTCATCAATCAAATAAGAATGAAGATTGGAGTAATGTTTGGTAATCCAGAAACTCAGCCAGGAGGAAACGCATTGAAATTTGCTGCCAGTCAGAGACTAGATATTCGTAAAGGAAAGGCCGTCAAAGATGGAGATGTGGTTATTGGAAACGATACTAAAGTCAAAGTGGTTAAAAATAAAGTCGGAATTCCTCACAGAGTTGCAGAGACGTTCATTAGATACGGAAGAGGTCTAGTCAAAGAAATGGAGCTTTTAAAGCTAGGAGTAGATTTAGACATAATTGAAAAATCAGGAGCTTGGTTCAGTTATCAAGGTGCTAAAATTGGCCAAGGCCAAAGTAAATCACTTGAGGTACTATTAGAGAACCCTGATTTATGTGATGAGATTGAAGACAAAATTTTAAAAGCATTAGAACTGCTAAAAACTCAAAAATAGATGTATACACCAAAAAGACTGTGGTTAAGAAACGTAATGTCTCACAAAGATAGTGAGTTTGTGTTTGAGAATGGAAAGGCTGTGATGGTTCAAGGAATTAACTTGTCTGACGATGGTCAGTTGAGTAACGGATCAGGAAAATCAGCAATTTTAGAAGGAATTTCTATTGCAATTAGAGGAAACACTCTAAGAGATATTTCAGCAAAGGATTTAGTGAGAGACGGACAGAAATCGTGCATTGTAGAAATGGAGCTTCTAAATTCAATCGATCAAAAGACGTTGAAGATTAGAAGAACGATCTTCTCTAATACTAAAAGTGCAGAGTTGATGATAACAGTTGATGGAGAGATTCCAAAACAACTAAGCGTCAATAGTGAAGAAAAGGTAGATGTTCGTGAAGGAAACGATTGGATCATATACACAATTGGAGTGTCAAAAGAAGATTTGTTAAATTACTTTTTGATCAGTAAAGAAAAGTACACTGCGTTTCTCAACATGTCTGACGGACCTAAGAAAGAGGTGATTGGCAGATTCAGCAAATCGAATTTATTGGATCCTGTTTATGGCGTGATTAGTGAAAAGGTCTCAAAGGTCGAAAAGCAAATTAGAGATCTGCAGGACGGAGTTGTTGCTTGTGAAAGTAGAATTCAAGTATATAAGGAGCAGCTTGAAAGTGAGAATGTTGAAGAGAAAGAGAAGAAGAAGCAGCAAAAAATTGACTCTTATCGAGAAAAAATTTCACAGGCAAATCAAGTTTTAGACCAAGAAAAAAAGCTGTTGCCAGAGCTACAAGCAACTCTCAAAGAGGCAGAAGAGATATATGCACAAAAGCAATCTGCGTTGAAGAAAATGGATCATACAGCAAAAATAAATCTATTAAACAAGCATAGAGCGCTAATAAAAAGTCAAGGGAAAGAGCTCAGGCAAGAATTGAAAGAGATTGAGAATCTCAAATTAGATCTAGAGAAAGCTATTCACGGAGCGGTGGAGTGTCCAGAATGTAAGGCTGAATTCAGCATATCAGACGACTCCTTTGATGTAAAAAAATCTCGTGAAAACTTAGATGAGTTTGATAAAGCAATAAAAGAGGTTGAGAGAGATATTGATGAAAAAGTGAGCGAATACAATACTATTGACGGTAAAATTGAAAAGTTACAGCAAGAAGCGTCGAACGCTAAGCAAAGTGCAATGAAAGCAGAAACTGCTACAATTGAAGCTCAGCACAAAATAAAGAACAAAGAGATTACGATAGCTAGCCAACTACAGTCGATCAGTAATTGGCTAAACAGCATTCAAAACGTTCACGAAGAGGTTGTTAAAGATATGAGTGATGAGGTTACTGAAAAAATTGAACAGCAAGAGGTTCAGATAAAGACTTATCAAGATCAACTAGAAAACTTAGATCACGAAATTTTTCAACACAAAGAATGGAATGGTGTGATGACTAAGTTTAAAACACACCTATCTAACAAGGCGATCGCTGTAATAGAAGCACATTGCAATGAGTACCTTGGAAGAATGAAAACTAATCTTCAAGTCAAATTGGAAGGTTACAAAATCAACAGATCTGGAGATATAAGAGAAAACATCACGGCAAAAGTTTTGAGAGACGGAATTGAAGTCGGACTGTTTGGTAAGTTTTCTAGTGGAGAAAAGGCTAGAATTCAAATCGCTATGATCTTCTCATTGCAGAGATTGATTAACATGAATAGTGAAGGAGGTGGATTAGATTTGTGCTTTCTTGATGAAGTAATTGAATCGGTCGATAGTGAAGGAATTGAAGGAATTATGAACACATTGAATGGCTTAGAAGAAACCATTGTTGTGGTGACTCACGGAACATTCAATAAAAATTATCCTAACATAACTGAAGTGAAAAAGGTTAAAGGAATTTCGATAATAAATCAGTAGATTAGTATTATGAAAAAAAGTTATCTATACGTACATGCTGGGACCTTACAGCAGTTTCAAGAATATGAGAGGCAGCAAGTTGACGGAGTCGAGTGTATCCAAATTTTAGACGGAGAAACTTTAAGAGGCAGAACTCAAGGACTTGTGGTTAGAATTGGAACTCATTATGAAAAGTGGAATGCACAAGAAATTGAAGAGTCGATTGCTATTCACGAAGATCTGTGGAGCAAGAGTTCTTCAAGTAGCCCACAAGATGATGAACAGGGAAATTTAGACTATGGAATCGAATAAAAGATTTATAGGAATTGATCCAGGAAAGACAGGGCACGTCGTTGAACTAGACAATAGTGGAAAGATTGTAGATCATTATGTTACTCCAGTAATTGGTAAGGAGTACGACAAACAGCAAATGAGTACAAACTTGTTTAAGTTCTCCCCATACAATATTGACAGAATTAGAGCACACGTATTGTTAGAGAACGTACACGCTACACAAATGGGAGGCAAAGCTTCAAATTTCGACTTTGGTCGAGGTAAGGGATTGTGGGAAATGGCGTTGATGGCGTTAGAAATATCACATACGATGGTCACTCCAAAAGAATGGCAGAAATTGATGTGGCAAGGAGCTAAGACTCAATACATGGCGACAAAGCGAAAAACCAAGCAAGGTACTTTTGTTAAAAAAGTCGATACTAAAGCAACCTCACTTCTAGCTGCAAAAATGTTACAGCCTCAGCAAGAATGGAGAGTGATCGGAAAAAAAGGATCTCCAACAACTAAAATTGATGATGGATTCGTGGACGCCTACTTAATGGCAGAATATTGTAGAAGAAATTTTTACTAAATGATAGAGGCCACATTACATGCATTAAGACTATGTTCCGATGCTCACACACATCCTGATCTAATCGATATTCTAATTGTTGGTGGAGGATCTGCAACATTATACTTTCAATACAAATACAATCAAGCAAAACTCATATGGCAACTAATAATTTCAAGTGCGAAAAGACAGGCAAAGAATTTCACATTCCACGTCACAGATCGTTTCAAACACAATTAGGATGGGTCTACAAGGATCCGTACGGTAAAGTACTGACCAATCCAGACAGTGGAGAGGTCCTTGTTCCAATTAAAAGAAAAGGTCCTATTGAAGCTCCAATGTTTCTTCCAAGCACAAATCAACGAATGTCTAGGAATCAAAAACATTTCAAAAAGAGAGCGAAGGATCATGCAAACTCTGACGAAGAAAAAGACAGAAAGGCAAAAAGATTAAAGCACGAAATCAACTCAGTAAAAAATCGAACAGAATGAAGCATCAAATTGACGAAGCGCAAAAGACATCCCTGGGAGTTATTGAACTTCTCAACAACTTAGGATTCAATATCGTTCACATAGACAATACGTACTATGCGTTTTCAGAATTTATTCCAGTAGACGACACGATGTCTGAAATAAGTATGACGGGAAAAAACATTACCAACATTATTGAAAATCAAACCAGTACAATAGGGCTAGACAATTTACGTCAAAGAGAGATTGTCAGTAAGATTGAGGTGATGACAGATCGTAGACGTGTATTCAGTCCAACAACCAAATACGTTAAATACCTATTCAATGGATAAAGTAGAAGCAAGCAAGTTATTGACAGTTACTAGAAGTAGTTTGAGAAAGTACTGTATAAGAAAAATGTTTGATGCATCACCTGAGTATGCCAACTCAATTAGTTCAAAGCTACTAAGAGATGCTTTGATATATTTGGAAGGATACGCTGAGGGAGTTCGTCCAGAAATTATGCCACCTTACAACAGTACAGACTTGAAGAGGTTAATGCTTCATCAAGGATTTGATTACATCAAGTCTCAACTGATTACTCAATGAAAGTACAGTGTCTGAAAATACCACATCAATGTTACAGTAGGTCGATTAGTCGCAACTTACTTAACGACGTAGAATTTTACTATACGTTAAAGACGATCGATCAAAATGGATTTTTCAGACACGGAACCGTTGTGTCAACTATACAACAACACACCAAGTATGCATCAGCTACGATTTGGAATAAAATTCGTAAACTGACCAACTGTAACCTTTTAGCCAAACACAAGCAAGGTTACAGACTGGTGAGTTACGACAAGTTGTTCAGCGTTCTTGGGTACGATTTAACTAAAACAGATCACAGAAAAGGTCAATTCAAAATTCACAAAATACCAGTTAGTCAGATCAATGACATTAAAAGCTGGATTGCACTGATAGATGTTAGAGACAATCTCAATCAGCAAATTCACAAAGCGTATTATAATCTTCACAAAGATAAACGCTACCAGTACACCGAAAACAACCTGCACTGCGCAAATAAACAATTCAAGCAACAAGTCCTTGAATCTGTAGCGAAAAACACTGTACGTATGGTAGATCTAAATGAAGAAGCAATGACGGTAATCCAAATGGATGAATTACATTGTAAACATAATAAGGCCAATGTGTATTGTAATGCTGACGTAACACTATCTCTAAAAGGAATATGTAAGGTTTTAGGATTGTCCAGTACCTCGAGTGCACACAGAATTGTTCAACGAATGAAGTCTAATCAATTAGTTGAAGTTAAGAATAGAATGATGAGATTAGGAGCCACCTCAATCGATTACGCTACATACTGTAAAGAATATGCTGATCGTTACATATTGAAGGATGGCGCTCTGTGGAGGAGGTTGCCAAACAAGATATCTGTTGGTGTCTAAATAATAGACAGTACTATCCTCCCTGTAATAATAACCCTTATAGCTCTCTTATACACGTTATGAATAACACTCACTACAAATGGATATTTATGATTCTTGATGACCAGACAATAAGGTTTGTTAGAAACACTATGATGAAGGAAAGGTTAGAGAACTACTATTATAACGATCCAGTAGAACTTCCAATTTGTTTAAATTAATAAAAAAAGTTGCTTAAAAGATATGTTTAGAGTATCTTTGAGTATAATTAAAATATAAAGCCATGAAAAATCTTACAATAAACCAACTAGCTAAGAAATGTGCAAACAAAACAAACGCTACTAAAAACAAATATCACTTATTTGTAATGAAAAACTTTTCTAAAAATGATTATATAGTTTTTAATCAAAAAATGAGCGATATAGAAATGCACAGTAGACCTAGCTATGTAGGTAGTGATAGCCTTGTAAGATGAAAAAAAAATAGACTTTAAAAAAAGTTGCTTAAAAGATATGTTTAGAGTATCTTTATCATGTAATCACAAACAGATAGGTAATGACAATTTCAAAAGCAGAACAAAAAAGAAGAAAAGACGCTAAATCAGCACTTTCGTCAAATGTAGGAAGAATCTTATTAGACTTTCAAAACAAGTACCTACAGTCGTATGCTGACTGGAATGAGAAGAAAATTCAAAGAAGACTTGATTTGATTAAAGATTTTCGAAAGGAGGACTTTATTGGAATCAACATTCACGACAATGTACAAGTAAGAAATTTACTAGGTTACGCTCCAAACAGATACAATGCTGATCAAACGTTTGATCAGCATGATGCTGAGAGAGTTGAGAGAATTGCTTCGACAATTGCTAAGAGACTTGATAGATCTGCAATAAATTGTAGAGAATGGTTTAACGAGGCTTTCGATTCATATCAAGTTAAGTTTGATACAATGATCGATAAGCTAGTTGATGCTGGATTTACTTCGAGAGATTTAAGAGTGGAGCTAGTAGCTTCGTCAGCATCTCAACTAGAGTTTCTAATATCTAATCAAACTACAGAGTGTCATGCACGTGCTATATGGGTTGAAGGAGATATTAAGGCTCCACACTATAGATTCATAACCACTACAAGACAAAAGAAATAATGGCAAAATTTAAGTATTGTAAAAGGTGTTGTACAATGGTAATTGTAACACCTCAAGGAAAATGTTCAATTTGTAAAAAGACTGTATAATGAGTAAAGAACAAAAGTTACTAGACAAAATTAAAAAGCTACTTGCATTAGGAAACGATCTAAGCACAACTCAGCAAGAAGCACAATCAGCACTTAGAAAAGCAAATCAATTACTACTGCAACACAATCTGACTTTGACGGACGTTGAAGTGAGTAGTATTCAATCTGATATTGTAGAAACAGATAAATCTAAACTTGCGTTTGGATCCATCAGAGAAGAAGGTCAATGGGAAGCTAATTTACTCAACGTCCTTTGCTATTACAATCTATGTCACAGCATTAAGCATGTGACAATATACTCCAGTAAAGGATCGCTGTCAATTATAGGCAAAAAGCATAATGTGGAGATCGTAACTTATTTGTTTGACGTTGCACGACAAATGTTTAGATCATTAAGTAAGCAAGAGTACAATAAACACAGAAAACAAGTACTTGAGCAATTTACACCTGAAGGATTGAGTGAGAGAGATTGTTTGAAACAAAAGCATTTAGGATATCGTATGCCTTGGATACGATCATATCTCAAAGGATGCGTGTTTGGACTAAGCGCTAAATTGAAGTTGGAGAAGAAATCGGTCGAGAAAGATATCAGTGGAGATAAGTATGCAGTAATGTGCACCAACACTAGTGTAGCGATTGAAAACTTTAAAAAACAGCAGTATAGTAACTTGAAAAAGGGTAGAGTTGTAGGCAAAATAAAAGATGATCACGGTGCATATACTAAGGGACTGATTGCTGGAAGAAATAGCAATCTATCTAAAGCAATATCGTCAAGAGAAACTACTGCAAAACAATTATCGTAATGAAAAAACTGTTAAACAGACTGTATAAGTGGATGTACAAATTCTCATCAGTCAAATTAGGAATCACAGAAGAGTCTCTAACAAGCACAACAACCAAAGGTCTACACATCAATCAGTACGCAGTTAGAGTGCATCTAAATGCTCAAGATGCAGGAATCTTGCAATCGGAATCTCTTGGATTTGGACCTTTAGTAGAGTTAGCAAACCGATGTAGTCCTGCAGAAGCTGTGAGGGAGTGGAAAGATAACGTTCAACAAGTTCATTCAGTAGCATCGGTTGTTGACAGAATGAATCGTGAATTTGTTGAAAAACTGACTAGTAGCCATAAAACGATTGCACAGCTAGCAGATTGGGAGATTGAGCAATCGATGATGGGAGAACCTACAGCAGTAATATATAAACTACTAACAGTCAAACCAAAGAAGTAGTATGGCAAAGAAACACGAGTACATAGAAAAGAACGGAAACTTAATTGATATGTTTAGTCAAGGAGAATTTGATGCAATTGCACACGGATGCAATTGCTTCAATAGAATGGGAGCAGGATTGGCTGCTCAAATTTCAATTAGGTATAGAGAGGCTATGGACGCTGATAACTTAACGACCTCAGGAGATTTACTTAAACTTGGATCATTGACATTAGCAGCAACAGATGATGGTGTGATATACAATCTTTACACGCAATATCAAGGAGGAAAGCACTTAGACTACGACGCATTGACGTTATCATTGAGAAAAATGTCAAAAATGATAAAAGGAAAGGACTGGACTATTGGGTTTCCGCAAATTGGAGCAGGTATTGCTGGAGGCAATTGGAATAAGATTAAAAGAATTATACTGAGAGAGTTTGCTGGCGAAAAAATTGTGTTCGTTTATTTCAAAAAATAATAGGTCCAAAAGGTTGCTATAAAGATAACGGTTAGGTATCTTTATGATATAATCTAAAACATCAATATCATGTACAAGTCAGTATTATTACAATCAGTAGATCAAGCTAAAGAATTCAAAAAACAATTTTCTAAAGTAAATGATCACAAAACTTTCAGACAAGGAAAAGTGATCAACATCAAACTTGATAAAAATATATCAGAAAACTTTACAATCATATGTGATGTAAGAGATCAAATAATTCAAACGTTAACAAAATAAAGATAGGTATTATGGAACTTAATCAAACCACATTTAAAGACTCGGTATTTGGAGCAGAATCGGAAATGAGCTTTTCGATTGACGACAACAATTCAATCATTTTTGACATTCTTAGAGACAAAATGTATTCGAATAAAATAGGATCATTATGTAGAGAAGTTGCATCGAATTCAAGAGATGCGAATAGAGAAGCTGGAATGAACGATACTCCAATTGAGATCGAAATAATTAACCCAGATAAACTTGCATTTATCAGCGATATGTGTGTAGTTTTTAGAGATTATGGTATAGGAATTACTCCTGATCGTATGATGAATGTGTTCGTTAAGTATGCGTCGTCAACTAAGAGAAGTTCAAATGCTCAAACAGGAGGATTTGGCCTTGGAGCTAAGACACCATTTGCATACACTGACACTTTCAGCGTAGTTACTATATGTGACTACGAGGGTTCTCGTAAAAAATACACATACACTGCAATGATCGATAGCAGTAGAAAGGGCAAAATGATACTGTTCGATTGTGAAGAAACTGATCAATCTACAGGAACGCAAATCATTGTTCCAATTCAAGAAAAAGATAGAGGTACATTTGAAAGAGAATGTCTATACAGTACATGTTTGTGGGAAGTACAGCCAAAGATGATTAATTTCAATATCAATCAGTACGTGATTGATAAGATAATTGACCAGCCTACTTTCAGTATTGTTAAAGATGATGATGATGAATGCAGACTTGGTGATGAAGGATATTTCGTTAACATAGATGGGATTTGCTACAAAATTGACAGAGGAGCATTAAAGATTCGAGATCAAGGAATAAATGACGGATACAAGGTGATTGCAAAGTTTAATGTCGGTGAACTAACTATATCGGCCAATAGAGAAGCTTTGCAGTACGACGAACAGACTAGTGAAAAGATAAAGGCTACTTTCAATGATGCGAAACATCACTTGTTGGATCTATTGAGTGAGCAAATATCGTCGAGTCAGACTTATTTAGCTGCATGTGAAGCCTTGAGCTCGATAATTGGAAAGCGAGGAAACAGTATAGAAGAAGGTAGAGACGATCTTAAAGTAATTTCATCAGCAATTGGAGATCGGCATTCATCAACAATTCTAGGAGAAATAGACAGCGAACAAGTTAAAAGCAGAATCAAGTGGAACGGAAGATCGTTAACGAATAGATTAGTGCTAAATGCACACTCAATAGCCTATGTTAGAGAGCCTTTAAATGAAAAAGTTAATTATGATACATTAACAAACAACCACATAAATCGTTTACTAACAGACTCTCCAATATATTACTTGGACACTAGAAAGAACGTTCGAAGAAACATTACAATCTGGAACAATAGACCGAAGAGTCAGAAAGGATTCATATTGATCATTCCTAACAGTAAAGCAACAAGAGATCAATTACTTGATGATGGAATTAAGTTGAGTGTGGATTATGATATTGATGTCAAAATGTATAGTGACGTTGAGAAAGCAGAAAATAACACAATTAGCGGATCTGCATACACTCCTTCAGAGACAGTAACAATAAGAACTCGGACAGACGACTCAGCCTATCTTCACAGAAAGTATGAGTGGAGTACTAGTAGATCAATTGATCTACACAGAGAAAAGATGCAGTTTTGGGACGTAAGCAATCAAAAGGCATTAGATGAGAAATTTGCATATTTAGTAGTAGATCAATTGAGCGATACTAGCAGACTAAATACTTCATTAATTAGAGACAAGATCAAATTGATTAAATCAATAGATAAAAGAACTGTGGTATTGATCAACAAAACTACACAGAGCAGATACGCAGATAAAATAACCGATTTTGTAGAAGTGTCAGAAAGAGGAGATCAGTTGATTAAGAAATACAGAAAGCAATTGAATCAAGCGAAGCTTTTCGAGAAGCTAAATGCAATCGTATCTGCAATTCCTGAACTTATGAGAGAGGAGTTTGTAAAATTATATCCGAAAACTGTTCAAGACTTTGTTCAAAGATCAAGCGAAGGAGAACAACAGGAATTTCCTCTATTAGAGACGTTAGAGGTTAAATTCGACTTTAAAGGATTGAAAGATAAAATTCAAGCGTCGTTAGACAAGTATCCAATGCTTGAATCTTACGTAGATGCACATTTGAGAGGGTATCATTGGAGAACGACGCTCCATACGGAAAAGTTGAATCACTCAAAAGTGATAAAAAATTACATTGAGCTTGTAGGATAGAAGATAACATTTAAGTATCTTTAAAAAAACAAATTAATTTAAAACACTGTAAAATGAAAATCAAAGGATTGATTAGTGAAAAAACCGTCGTATTGAAGTACGACGGTCAAGAGATCAACATACAGAGATCTCAAGATGAAAAAATATTCCTCAAAATCTCTCAATTACTTATTGATGGAAAACAAGAGGAGTTGATTAGTGAATTCTTAGACATAAAAGCTAAGATCGAAAATTTCAGCGAAAATACTTTCACAGTTAAAGATCAAAAGATAGTATTGAAGGACGATTCAACAGCTATTCCACAAGCAATTGCTAAAAAATTACTTGAAATGGAAAAAGAGGGTGAAGACTTTCTTCCACTAATTAGGTTTTGGAAAAAACTGAGAAAAAATCCATCTAAAAATTCTAGAGAACAATTGTATGGATTTATGCTTGCGAACGATATAGCACTAACTGTGCTAGGAGATATTGTAGTTGAGAAAGGAGTTCGGCAAAAGTATCAAGGACTTCCAGGAGAGCTAGTTGATTGCCACTCTAGGTCTGTAGACAATAGTGTAGGAATGATTGTTGAAATGCCTAGAGAAAAAGTCAATGACGATCCTGCACAAACGTGTAGTTATGGACTTCATGTAGGTGCTCCAAAATATGTGAGACAGTGGTATTCTTCCGACATCATTGTCGATTGCATAGTCAATCCAGTAGATATAGTTTCTGTTCCTAAAGACTACAATAATACAAAGATGAGAGTGTGTAGATATCAAGTGATGGGATATAGCGATAAATCAAGAAATCCCAAAAGGATTGTCAATCTAAATGAGTTTCTCAAAACTCCTACAGAAGAGGCTAAAAAAACTATAAATACTCAAATCAAAGCTGATAAAGGATCTTCTCACAAAGCAGACAATGACAAAGTCAAGTCGGTGAAGCAATCTGTTAATGTAGAACAAAATCCTTACATGAATGAAATTGAAGGAAAGACTGCAAAACAGATCATTGAATATGTATTGCAGAAGACAGGAGTTAATGTTGAGGGAAGTCTAAAGAACAAATCCTCAATAGTAAACAAAGCTGTTAGAATACTTGAACTGAAGGACACCGACTACAAAGATCAAGATGTGATTCAAGATCAAAAAGCTCTACCATCTAACTGTCATCCAGTCAAGCAAGTCGAAGATCAAGGAAAGTTTGTTGATTTGACCAAGTACAGTAAGGACAAGAAGCACAGAAAAGAATTGATCGAATTGATTAAATCTAAGTTCAACGAGCAAGTGAGTAAGTTTGCTCCAACTAAGAGTATAGTTAAGAAGGCAAGAGAATTATACACTGAAGCAGGGTACGAAGTTAAAGGATAATAACAACTAAGACCGATCTAAAGTCTGATTCCGTGACAAGGATTCTGACCTTGAAGAGAAGATGTGTTTACAGACGATACATCACATCACACCACATCGGTCTTTCTTTTTCAAAATACATGAAAGTAACATTACTGTTGGTTAGCGCCAACACATTCGGAGCAGGCAAAGACACTGCATGTGACTTAATTGCTAAGTCAATCAAACAATCGACTCAATCAAAATCTACAAAAATATTTTGCTATAGATTTGCAGATAAGCTGAAAGAGTGGGCACAACAAATGACAGGAATCAAAAGAAAGATTCTACCATTTGAACACTACGATGATATAGTTGTAGACTTCACTCAAGAACAAAAAGAACAGTACTGCACAATGTGGCAAATGACGTTAGGTCAACTATTGCAGAAGTTTGCTACTGAAGCTTGTCGAGACAATTTCGATGAATTGATTTGGTGCAAATGTTTAGCTCAAGAAATTAACGATCAGATTAGCGACACCAAACAGTATAGTCCTGATTGTGATAGATTAGTGTTTTTAATTCCAGACTTCAGATTCAACAATGAAGAGCAATTAATAGATTACGTCACAAGCAGTTGTGTAGTCTATCAACAAACTATGAGAATCGAAAGACCATTAACTGAAATATATCATAACACTAGAGATGTTAATCACCGATCAGAGACGGAATTGTCTAAAAAAACAAATTGGACACACGAAGTAGATAACAGCAAAGACATATCATTCTTAGAGGATCAGTGCAAGCAGATAGCTTTAAAAATCTGTAGATGAGAGAAATAATCGTATACACAGATGGGAGTGCGAATAATAAAAAGACTGCTAGAGATGGAGGTCTTGGAGTTGTAATTCGATACAAAAATGCTAACGGAACTCTATACAAAAAAGACTATTGTGAAGGACAGTTTGTAAACACATCTAGTGCACGAATGGAGATATTGGCTGCAATAAGAGCATTGGAGCTGATAAAGCCTACCAGAAAGTATAAAATCAAGATTCATAGCGACAATCAATACGTAGTCAAGACTGTAATGTGTGGATGGTTAGAAAATTGGCTAGTTACACAACAGAACAAAGCCAATATGGACTTGTGGCACAGATTCAATTCAATCTTCAAATCACATGGAGGATTGCAGAATGTAGAGCTAATATGGATTAAAGGACATGCAGGGATTGAGTTAAATGAATTAGCAGATAAGCTAGCAAATCAAGGTAGAAAGAAACAGCAACTAATAACAGATCGTAAAAATGAAATATAAGCCAAGCAAATATCAAAGCGATATTTACCGAGAGTTTCAAGACAACAACACAAACATATTAATCTCTGCTGTGGCTGGAAGTGGTAAGACATCCACATTATTAGAGCTACTCAAATTGACACACGTACAGACCACTTTTGTTGCATTTAACAAATCAATACAGCAAGAGATAGAGGCTAAGGTAGGTCAACAATCCAATGTGGATGTGATGACGATTCACTCATTAGGAATGAAAGCGTTGATGAGACACTTTAGAAGAAAGTTAGAGGTCAAGTCAAATAAGATATGGGATTTCACTAACAAGTTGAACAAACAGTGGGATATTCCTAAAAACAAATACGTACAGACAGTACTCACCATTCAAAATCTAGTTGACATATACAGGCTGACAATGTGTGAAACCGATGATCGTCTCAGAGAAGTTGCAGATGGTTTAGGAATTGATTATACCAACGACGACATTAGATATTCAATGGAAGTTCTAGCTGAATATAAAGTATACAATCAAAATCCAGAAGTGATTGATTTTACTGACATGATCTATATTCCAGCAACCAACAAACAAATAGGACTTACAGTAAGACCTAAACTTGTATTCATTGATGAGTGTCAAGATCTCAATGCCTGTCAACACGCATTGATTGATAGAATGATAAAGAAAAACCACTCTAGATTTGTTGCTTGTGGAGATCCTTACCAATCGATTTACGGATTTGCAGGAGCAGACAGTAACTCTTTTAATCAGTTTCTAGACAAGCCAAACGTAAAACAAATGCCATTGTCAATATGTTATAGATGTCCGACGAGAGTTGTGGATAAGGCTAATCAAGTACATAACATAATGGAGCCTTTTGAAGGCAATGAGCCTGGAGAAGTTCGTTTAGGAAAGCAAACAGAAATTCAAGAAGGAGACATGGTTCTTTGTAGAAATGTTAAGCCTTTAGTAAAAGTGTATTTTAATCTACTTGCGCAAGGGAAGAAGGCTTCGATTAGAGGGAAGGATTTAGGAAAAGGATTGATTAAATTGGTTAAGCCATTTGAATATCAATCTGTAGGACATTTAATGGCATCTCTATCGTCCAAGCTGAATCAAAAGCGACAAGAATTAATTAAAAGAGAGATAGAAAACCCTTCAAACCACCCCTCATACGTCAACTTGCAGGAAAAGATTGAAGTGATCACGTTTGTAGGTGAACAATTCGAAAGAGCAAGCCAAATTATTGATTTTTTTGAGAAATTATTTCAAGACAATCAAAAGAAAGGAGTAATGTTATCGACTGTTCATAAATCAAAAGGGCTAGAAAGTTCCAATGTGTTCTTATTGGACAGACAACTGATTCCTTCAAAATTTGCAAAGACGCCAGATCAAATTAAGCAAGAGCTAAATCTGATGTATGTGGCAATTACAAGAAGTCAATCAAAACTAATTTTTATACACTCACAACAAAAAAACAAGTAGTTATGATTAAAAAGTTTAAGTTAAAGCAGCAATTTATTGACAGCTATCGAACTGCGACACCTCCATTTGGATTCAATGGACTTGGAGAACTGACTTATATGAGAACGTATTCTAGGCTAATTTGTCCAGAAACAGAGACGTACGACTATACAGTAGATGACCAAGGCAAAAATGTCTCAGACGAATCTGGAAAAGAGATGATCAACGAGCAATGGTTTCAGACAATTAGAAGAGTAGTTGAAGGAACGTATAACATGCAAAAAAGACACATCACAGAAAACGGACTGGGATGGAGTGAGAAAAAAGCACATAAATCTGCTCAAGAAATGTACGATAGAATGTTCACAATGAAATTTCTTCCACCTGGAAGAGGACTGTGGGCAATGGGAACTAATCTTACAGAAGAAAGAGGCCTGTACGCTGCGTTGAATAACTGTGCGTTCGTTTCGACAGAAAATATAGGAGCATCTACTGAAGATGCCGTTAAGCCATTCGAATTCTTAATGGACATGAGCATGTTGGGTGTTGGTGTTGGATTTGACGTTAAGGGAGAAGGTAAAATCAAAATAAACGATCCAGTAAGAGAAGGTATTTTTGTAATTCCGGATACTAGAGAGGGATGGGTAGAGTCTTTATCAATTATACTAAAAGCATTCTTTACCAAAACCACAGCTTTACCACAAATGGACGTGAGTCTGTTGCGTAAAAAAGGAGCTCCGATAAAAACTTTTGGAGGAACAGCTTCAGGACCAGGGCCACTACAAATTCTACACGAGCAAGTAATTTCCTTATTTGAAAATA
>Ga0307976_1000159_pt1 | contig 41336 bp, 36 predicted proteins | sample OrgLakmetagen919_FD_201836 | JGI IMG/M metagenome (GOLD analysis project Ga0307976, IMG submission 201836) | Saline water microbial communities from Organic Lake, Antarctica - #919 | ecosystem: Environmental > Aquatic > Non-marine Saline and Alkaline > Saline | place: Antarctica: Organic Lake... | reverse complement strand
TCTCTGCTGTCGTCGTTGTGCTGTCACACGTCGTCTGAAGTCCGGAAGTAGACAGGTCGTTTAGTACCGCTTTACTTGAATCAAGAAACGGGTCATTCCATAGGTTGGGGTGCGAACTATCATTTATGCCTTCGTCTACTGCGGCATATCCTTCGTTGCTGCCAGAGGTAAGAGCATCGGACGTAGCAGAATTAATATCACCGGGGCTGTTTGACAGCGCCATGAGGTCATCGATGGTAGTATCGCCCGGCGCCGATGGTGGCATGATCTGCTCATCTGCATCCGTGTCCCAGGCACCGGTTGCCGCATTGTATTCTTTGTATTGAATGGCGTTGTTAGAGGCGCCGGAAAGTGACATGCCATTGACCATGGTGCCGTCAAAGAAGGTGCGAGCCTCTTGAGACTGGAGACTGTGGTAATCAATTTCCTCTTCGACCGTGGCGAACGGCGGCGCTGCGAACGACCACTCGATCTGCACAAAACATGAGAGTACGATCGCAATCCAACGACAATAGTTTTTCCGGAAAACATTCATTCCCTTTGCCCCATCAATTCGTAATGCAGCATTGCGAATATTGGTACATCAAGTACACGTGACTTTCCCCGGGCCCGGGCATATTGCGTCCCAGCCCCCATTTCATAGTGTGTTCACCAAGATAATGGCAGCACTCACCGGTTGAAGGCGACCCAACGTCAGGATTGGAGGAACCGCCGCCAGGTTGAGCGCCCGGTGCCGCGCCGCCCGACTCATTGACCGGATATATCATGGACGTGCGATATTGGTCCTTGGGAATGGTGAACTGATAAGCGCCATCACCGCACATCGCGTCATCACCGACACTGCCGCGCAACGCTCCCATACGGTGGTTGTAGGACATATATCGCGACTTGGAGAGGCTGGTTTCGATCAGGTTGTCTTTGGGAGCAACAATAGTTCCTGTGAGAGGTACGTTGAGACCCCAACAGCCTGCGCACCAGAACATAGAATTGATCGGATTGCCTGCGCTAGAGGCAATACAGTCAGCTCCGCAGGCCAAGGCTGCGATTGGATTCGCAAAAAGAATGGACTCAGCGGCCACGAGAAGACTCAGCTCCTCATCATTCCAATTGGGAAGAAATTCGCTCGGGGGCAACATAATGTCCATGTTGGCCGCGCCGCCATGCAAGCAGTTGAAGTTGGCCAGCATGCCGATAATCGTCATTAGAGGGAATTCGATGCCGTGGACGTGAAACCGTGTGGTTTGCGTAATGTCGTGTTGGGGGGACTCGTTGAAACCGCCAACATCCAGGAGGCCGGCCCCCGTAAGGCCTTCAAGGCCGCCGCCGCCGATGATCGTGCCGGACAGAGTTGGAGAACAAAACGGCGTCTTAACAACTTCCATTATTCGGTTGGGCAGCCAAACGCTGGCAACTAACCCAAAACTCGGAATGCCGTTGGAATCGTTGCAGGTGCATAAAATATCGTTGTTGGCCTCTTCGGGTAACGGGCCGTTACCAACATCGATAATCCCTCCGAGCAATGACATGGGCAATAGGCAGTCCCAACAAACGCCGTCGATGAGATTTCTCCCTAGCACTTCCGCATCAGGGCATGTGACTTCAAAACCATTCGCTGAATAACTGGTCAGAAGCGTAAGGGATATCAGTAAGGCCTTGGCTGTTTTAATAATCATCTTCCATCACATTTTCCTTAAACGCCTTTTGCGCTGCACCACCCAGTTTTTGGCCGCCCTCCTGAATATCGGGCCACATGGCCAGGGCTACATCGCGAGCGGCGGCCATATACGTAGCGACCCTATTGTTCTCGAGTGTCAAAACTCCTCCGGCAACAAACGCTATAGCCGCCGCAAAAACCCACGGGCGCAGTAAAAGAAGGCCAATCCACCAAAATCTTGAAATGAGGTCCACGTCAGTCTCCCGTATCTGTGGGTTTGTAAGTGTTGATCAGCAGTTGACGTCCACTCTGCTCAATCGTGCTCGGCAAGGCCTTCAGATTGAACTTGGCTTGAATAATGTCGGTGTACAGATAGGCTTTCGTTCGGAACGTGCCAAAGAGCTTCTGAAGCGTTTCACTGGCGTCATCTTGATTTACTTGCGTAAACAAAATAGTGAGCGGCTTATCCGACCAGTCGCCAGCAAGGTATTTAGTTTTTACATAATCGAACTGGTGGTGGTTCGTGGGATCAAAGACAAGATAGCGGCGTGAGAGGCCAATCGTTTCTAGCGAGTTGAGTTGGGTGCCGGCAGCCGCAATAAGCTGACCATCTGGGGTCACTACGTCACGGGTAACCGTCATTGTTGGGTCTAGCAAAAGACTGGATGTCTCGGATGCTGAGGGCAAGTCAATGTAGTCAAAGTTTCCCCACATCCGTTTGCGCGCCTGGCTGGTTTGATCGTCCCAATCGACCTTGGCGATACGTTCCTTCATTTCCTGAATAAGATCTTTCTCAGCGATTTCGACGGTGGTCCCGCGAAGCCCGAAATCCTGCAGTCCATTAATGCTTACTTGCTCGATTAGCCATTGCGCATTGGCCATCCCTGATACACGGGCTACTCCGGCATCGGTGGTGTGAACGATCGTCGGTACCGACTGCACGTCGAAACGCTTAAACAGCTCGGGGTCGAGCCGAACCTCCGGTTCAACCCCAGCTGCGTCGGCAAGAGTAAACCATAAGCGAAAAGACTGATCAATCGACTCGCCCGGCTGGACGCCGCGAACGATGACTTCTGCGTTACTGGTTACGGCGTGCGCCAGGGCAGAGCGAATCTCCGAATCTCGCATGGAGCTGCTGATGAATATGAAGGTGCCTAATCTGGTATCGATAGCTTCACAAGATGAGCGTTCACCGGCCTCGCAGCGCTCCTTATCCGTCAGTAAAGGCGATGGGTCCGCCTCAATCCCCATGGCACTCAGTGCGGACCGATAATCGTCACCGTTCGGCGATAGCGTAATGGACTGTGCTGCCTCATCGTCTCGCTGATAGTCGTTCGGGTCGAAATCGCCAACGATATTGTCCGCGTTTTCGCGAATGGTGCCTGCCTGTTTGGCATATTCTTGAAGCTCAGCATCAGAGCCGGCCATGGCGGAAAGGGAGAGTACGGCCGTAAGTGCATACGGAACTGCCCTTAGATAGCCCATGATACTTCACCTCGGATGTCGGACAGTTTTGCGGTGCCCCAGTATCTGGAGTCAAAACTGAACTCCTCCCGCTTCCCCAGGCCAAAGAATTCCCCCTCTTTTACGGTGAAATCCATTTCACCCGTATATTGCGTTAGTCCAAGAGCTTCCGCTTTGGCAACCAGGGGGCGTCCGCCAAGCCGTTCACCATTTACGAATACAGCGTCTTTCGTAACGCGGACTCTATCGCCAGGTAATGCAACCACCTCCTTGGTCATGAATGCGCGCTCAGCGAATACGCCCGGGATGACTGGTGCCAGAAACTGAACATAATCGCCAACTGCGGGCCTCTCGCCATCGGTAAGTCTGACCAGGAACAGTCGATGGTCATCGCAGGACTTGACGGTGTCGTAATACACATTGACTCCAATGCGGTAATGGGTTTTGACCCACTCGGCACCCACAAATAGAACCAACACTAGCGTAATCAGCTTAGCCAGCATGATCCATTGAGGACGGCTCAGTTTCGACAGGGCGTGGATTGTCATTCTGCGAGCTCCGGAAACAAGTCACGTTTGTTGACGTAGAGCGCCTCGGGTGCCTCAAATATTTGAGACGGGAAGATGGTTAGAACGCCATTACGGCTTTGCTCTGATGCGTACACCTTGATTCGAGCAGACACTTTTTCGGCGGAATACCCGTACTCGAAGACTTCTTTCTGTATGCGGAAGGGGTCTATGATTTTAATGGTTGTCTGGTTGGTCTGTTCTTGCATGGTCACGATCTGCTCATGAGCCCACCTGCTGTCTTGGGACGCCCAGAGCTTGCCCATGAATGCTCCTGCGGCAGCGGTGAAAATTAAAAAAAGCCCAACTTCGAACCAACCGATTATCAAACCCTTGGGATTAACCTGAGGCGGAGTGTTTTTTTGCGATTCCATACGAATTCTCTTTGTATTTTACACGCACTGCAAGTTTAACCGAGCTAAAAAAAGAGGCACCTATTGCCTCCTTTTTGTTCCCTCTCTTTCACTAGCCAGAAAAAGCATCGTGGATCACCGCTAAAGGCTGGTGGTAACCGGCTTTCTCGATCTCACGTAGAGAATCTATGATCGCCGAATTTTGCTCACTCACAGATGAGTTACCCACCATTTCAGAAAATGACTTCATGGTTAGCGGTAAACTACCCGATCTTTCAAGGCTTTTTTTTAGTAGGCAATCGCCCTCAATCACAGCAACCAGTTCCTTTAGTTTCTGTTCACTTTCTCGGGGCCGGAGCGGCAGACCAAGAAAGTGCCTGTAGCTTTCAAACTGGCTCTTGTAGGTAAGGTGCGGGTGCCGCGGAAAGTTAACGGAGCGATCACCGGATGTCGCCCACCGTTCAAACTCACGGATGCCAGAGAATCCTTTCTCGCGAATATATTCCACAGCCTTATCATAAGGCATGATCGCGCGACCGAGGAAGCCTCGCATGCCCCCTACTTTATTGAATTCTTCGCCATAGACTCGACGAAGATCGGTAGGAATGTAACAAGGAATCCGACCTTCCATTTCCTTGCAGTGTTGGGACCATTCGTGCTGAGTACGAATGCCCCGTTCGCGGGCGTACTTCATAGCCACATCAATGGAGGCGTACTTATGGCCCCGACGGGGAATATGGGAGGTGCCCAGGAAGTCTGGCCAGGATGTGAATTCAACGTACACCTTTGTCGGGTCTTTGGGGATGCCTTCTGGAATGCGACCTTCCTTAGCGGCGCTCCACCAGCCCCGGAACGTAGTGATACCAAGCTTTTGGACCCAGCGTTTGGCCACTTCATAAGAATAGTAATCAGCCGGATCTAGCGGATGGCGTGGCATAATGTATACTCCAGATAAACATTAGTCGATGGGTGAAAAACCCGAAGTTCTGTTACGCAAACACGCGTGCAAACTTCTTTATACCTAAAGAATATTATATAATCGAAGGCACTGCAAGTAGAACTATGCCCCTGCACATCCATATATACGGCGACAAATCAGGCCGCTTTACCTTCTACCTTCGTTCTTAATTCGCCAAGTGTCCCCCTACGCTCATGCTCAATGAAGGTATCGATGGCCTCACTCCGCGAGAGTCCTTGCTCCTGCATGGCATTGAGAAGGCCTGTTTCCTTGGAATCTGTGGTGTAAAGAAGCTGCGCCTCTCTGTCCACAGCTAATCGCGCAACGCCGTACTGACGTCCTTTGATCACGAATATCTCTGAATAGAACCCTTTGTGGGTCTGAACGCTCTCCATGAGCCCGTAGGCATAGTCATCCAGGGCCAGGTAATTGTTGTCCTTTGCGCGCTGAATGGATGCTTTTGTTTGTCCGAGCAAAAACATATGGGGAGAGTTTTCTGCGATAGCGCGGCCGCTCTGCGATTGAAACAAATCCGCAATACTTTGACTAATAACAGTACATGAACCAGAGCTTTTTCGGATGGTTCGATACAAGCCAGACATAAATAATGCAACATCTTCCGATGCATTCAAAAGCGCCCAGGATTCATCCAGTATAATTTGTTTTCGTTGGTTTTTCGGCAGAGTTGAGATGGACTGGGATATAGAATACATAATCATATACAAGACCGCTCTTTGTAGAAGCGGGCGCTCTTTCAGCGACGCCAACTCAAGAACGGTCATTTGTGTTTGGTTAAAGTCGATATTGGATTTCCCATTAAAGAAGCTGCCGAATTCCCCCTCAGAAGTAAAAGGATACAGTTGGTGCCCTATATTTTGAACAACAATCATGTCGTGTGCTTTAAGGGAGTTTGCAACTATGTCGATAGTAATATCGTTGCGGCGCTCGTTCCATAGATTCATTAACACTTCGCGAAGTTGGGAGTTCTGTAGATCCGTTAAGCCCTCATTAGGGGCGGCCATTACGCTGATAATACCGACCAGCATGTCTGAGGACTTTTTGTAGTCAACGATAAATTCAAAGGGATTTATACATAGGTCTTCATTATCAAAGTCAATGTATGTCCCGTTTACCCGCTCGCAAAGAGCTTTGTAAGAATACCCTATATCGATAACCCAAACTCTGGCTCCGTCGCTGTATTGATCGGTGTATGCTAGGTAGTTTGTGATCATGTAGTTAGTTAGAAAGCTTTTGCCACTGCCGGATTCTGCCAGGATAGACGCTGAGTAGGATGTGCTTGATTCAAAAAGATCGAGAAACATTGGACTGCCAAGACGAGTACTGAACACCAGTGCCGGCGACATACCGCCAAACCATTCGGCAACAATCGGCGCAAAATGGGCGGCCTGGGCGGTGCTCAATGTTCGATATCGCCAAAGATGCGGGATGCAGAAATATTCGGCATTCATCGGTATCTGCTGCAGAAAAATTGGGAGAGACAAGTAGGTTTCGCGTAGAAAGTTAAAATCCAGACCGTTCCAGTAGTTCTGGACCGCGGAGCAAACGCCGTCAAGCTCCTGTTTGGAATTTGCAAATAATGTGGCGGTCAGATTCATCTTAATGTTTTTGTGGCCTTTTTCGAGATCCTCAAACAGCGAGTCGAAATCCTCCTTCACATCTTTATACTTGCTGACCCACTTTGCGATCGGGCCGCCGGCCTGCCAGGCATTTTTCGTGCGCTTTGACTCAAGAGCCGCCTTCTCCTTCATAACGTCAGGAATAGTGACTGTCATAGTGATCAGGAAATTATCCTTAATCCCTACGTCCATGTCTGATGTCACGTCGCCGATCATTTTCGTCATATCATGAACGCAGAAATATTCTGGAAACCGCTTGATGGACATCACTCCAACATGCTTATCGCCGAGCATAAGCGTCTTTTCGTCGGGCTTGTTAATTCGGTTTCCTGGATCCATGAACGAATCCCGGATTTGGTGCTCTTCGTTGTAAAGGCGACGGTTGCGGGCCTTTTTCCAGAACGCGTTGATATCCCAGTTGAACATTGGATTGAGGTAAGTGCAGAGTATTTCAGGTGTTACTTCGACAGGATCAAAACCTATGGCCTTCAAGGCGTTATAGGAGCGTTCAACCCACTCGACCAAATCTTCTAGGTACCGTTTATCTGGCGGGATTGTTACGCATGGTAGCTTTATGGATACCATAAGCTGCATGGTTCGCATCCGCGTCTGTGATCGATGGTCGATTACGTCTTCAGCCGCTCTTCGCAAATAATCGGAACGCTTGTCGATAACCTCGCGTAGATACTCATTTTCTGTTTGGTGACATTTCTCATAAGCCGACACGTAAGGCTCGATGTCCGGACTGCCGAAAAGACTGAACGCTATGATGGTGCCAACTGGCCAGTCTGCAGACATCAGCTGCGCCACGCGTTTCATGGTCTGATCATCAGCGCCAGAAAGGGGCATCATCAAAAACCCAAAGCCAATGTAATTATCGTCGAGGTAGTAGATGGTCCTTTTTTTCTCTGTGCCGATCTCGTCGCAAGAGAGGTGTAGAAATAGCTCGCTGGGCTTAACGGTATCTAAATATAGACGATTACGCTCAAATAAGTTCATGCTCAATTCTCAAAAAACTTGCAGTGCGTTTATCATACGCCGCATTTTCTAAGAATGCACTAGCAATTGACATGCTGTATTTGGCAGCAATTGGTTAGTTTTTGGGGATCCAAAACGCGAAACCCCCAGCATCTTTCAATGCTGGGGGTTTTATTCCCTGCTTTACAGAGCAGCGGCAAAGATCGAATCGATGATATCTGGTCCAATGTACATGGTCATTGCGGCCGCAACAGCGGGCACAGCTGCAAAAATACTCTGACGCATTACGCCCATGACAATGCCCACCACCAGGAAGGTTACTGACACCAGCTTGCCGAGAGTACCCTGTGACCAATCAACTACCATGTTGAGCGCGGTATCGAAATCAGTCGACATGGACGGAGATCCGGCAGTCGCAAGTCCTGGCAGGGCGATTGCGAGAACAGAGGCGAGGACGGCAACCAGGGCGGAGCGCTTGGCCTTGGCGGTGGTAGCAAAAGCGAACATTTTTTTCAGAGCAGTCATGGTAAAACTCCAGTTTTCATTTATCAAGGTAAGGTTTTTGATGTCGCGTTATGTCACGGACACGTATAGATTACGCACTGCAAGTAATACCACCAAGCAACTTTACCCCCCTATTTTCAACGGTTTTTTATATTTTTTGAAAATAGTTTTATTAGTGATCAAGATCTAGGCTTGATCCCCTGAACGGACGCCTAAGAATGATGAGAATATGGTTCCATATATGTACCAGATGGTTATTGCAATTGAGGGAGAGTTTTCATTCCGTTGATTTACTCAAAGCGAGAGCGGTCTAATCTGCAACCGTCTTCGATATTGGTACCTGTAAAGCGTCTAAATAATCTGTTTTAAAGTGGCAAAGGGGCTGGGCCCATTTTATTCCCAAGTAGCTCCTTGGCGACTGTTATTCTGCTAACGATTGCAACTACGAGACTCGCGATGGACTTACAACCAGGACTTCAAGTAAGCAACAAATGATTCGAGAAGGTGATCACAATATCTTGCCAATCAAAAAACCCGGAGCTCAGTCTAAGGTCCGGGTTTTCAAGATCATGCAGAAGTTAAGGAATTGTGACTTGAATCGTACCTTGTACGGTATAGCCATATTTCGTGTCGGCAATGAGCGTTAACTCGTAGGTACCGGGGTCTTCGGGGATTGGATAGAGTATTTTTCCAAATCGCCCACTGATGGGCCACGGTTCTCCGTTGAGAAGCCCTGTGTAAAGCGTCAATCGATCGTTAGACGCGAGCCCTGTAACGCTTGGCATAACCCACGCACTCCCCGAATTGACTATGTATTCTGGCGTGGATAATAGGTCAAGCGTCATTTCCAGATCGGCGGGCGGCAGCACTTCAATAGTTGCATTGCCTTCTACGCGATCGCCATCCGCATTAGTCCACGCAGTTTTGATCGTTTTAGCGCCCCCAGTAGTGAAGACGGCACCGAACTGCATACCGGCATCATAGGTCAGCTCGCCACCGTTAATAACGATTTCCGTATCGATAGTCTCGAACTCGGCTGACGACAGGCGACGGTCAACACTCACGCGGAAATAGGTCTCGGCGGGTGCTTGAATGGGCGAGGTGTAATCGTGGTCGAGATCAATGTTTGGCAACAAATCGCTGAGATGGTTGATCTTTAGTCTTGATTCACCCTGTACAGATGGCCATTCTTCATACCAACCCGTGAAGTTGAGCAGTTTATAACCAAACCCACGTTCGTCTGGCGTGTAGCTAATCGATGTCCCAGGGACAATGGCCCCATCCGGCAAGGTCCACTCGCCTCTGAACGTCAATCCGAATCTGTCGGCATAAGGCTCAGCTGACAATGCGTATGTTTCACCGGTATCCCAGACTTCTCTGGGTGCATCAAATCTATACCGTACATAGCGGGGTGTATCCCAGATAACTGTCGTAGTCCCGACTCTGCCAGCACGCGGATCGTCTGGGTAGCGACGAAGATGGGCACGGTAAGTCATGCGTGTCCGGCTATTTTCATCGCTAGACAAAGTAACCGAAGTGGTATCGAATGCATCAAATGCGTCCATTTCCCAGTTAATGATCCATTCATCAGCGCTAGGGGGCTCCCCGTCGATTAGCAGGCTGAACTCCTCACTTACACCTGGTAAAAGGTAGGTTGAGCCAACAAGTTCAATTGTCGGTAGCGTGTAAGCTTCGACAGTTAACGATTCGCTATATGTATCCAAGCCAGCTGGGTTAGTTACTATTGCGCGAACCTGGTAGACCCCCTCTTCGAAAACACGGCGAAGGAACAAGCCTCTCCGGCCGTCAGTATCCGAGACTGTCACCCAGCCAGTGCCCTCGTCTACTTGCCATTTTACATTCCGAACGTGGACCATGTCTGAGCGCTCATCCAGGGTAAAACGAAGTCCCGTGCTCAGAGGGGCCTCACCCGACACTGTCCTTGACGTAACACGGCCATCGAAATCAGATTTTTTTAATACGTCATAAATAACCGGCGGGCTTTCTCGACTGTCTATCAACGATCCCTCATCGGAAATGAAATTGGCCACAAGAACAAATCGTTGGCGATCTGTGGTGAGCGAATACGGTATTTCAGCTATACCGTCAATGTTCGTTGGGTAAGAGTCCGTGATGCGCAAAGGTGGGTCGCGGTAGCCCATATACTTCGCGAGATAGATGTCCCACTTTCCAAAGGTGTTGATGTCGTAGGGGCACTCAGAAGAAGCGCTCCTGCAGGTCCATGACATATTCCTGATTGCGGATGATAGGCTAGCTTGGTCAACATCATTGAAGCCACCAGAATCAATTGCAAAAGGTCGGATGCTGCTTGCTGGGACAGAGACGATCTTGATTTCTTTTTCAGTATAAATATCAGGGGCATTGCGGTAGGCCACGCGGATGGTCAGTGTCGCCGTTTGTCCTACCGGAAGATCGGCCGGTGCAGCCAAATCCCTCACGGAACCACTAAAAGTCGGCGTGGTGTACCCAATGTCTTCTCCATCCAAATAAGATGTCAGTTGAACATCGCCGTTCATTGTGATGCTACCACTCGCTCTTATGCGTGTACTGCCAGCCATGTAACCAAACTCTCCGTTTGCGCCTGGTTGGTCGGCCTCAAGAGTGAATTCTGGAATAACTGGCTCAATGATTTCCGGAGTAATCGGTTCATCGTGAATGACTAATTCTGCGCCGCCCGGGAGCAGGCTCGTTATACGGGCATAGAAGACCGCGTCGGCGGCCGATTGGAGGCGCCCCTTCAGTCTGTTTGGAGAGCGGGATTGAGTTTCCAAGCCGCCAGGTATGTTGAGCCATTCAACATGGCAAAAGATTCTCCCGCCGTTGAGCGTAGCAATGGTCGTTTCAACTTTTTCGCCTTCGTAGTATGTGCAATCGAAGGCGGGGTCTTCTGTACTGTCGATTAAGGACAAATTCTGCCGAAGGTCGAGTCGATCGATTGGGGCGCCAAACAAGATATAATTGAACTCAGGGGCGCTTGTTGTCATTGTTTTTGAGCCAGACGCAAGCCAGTACCGTGTGCCGCCAGAATAGAAGCCAACCCTGTATTCAATGGTGTTTGAACCAGAACCCACGATGCCTTCAATTCTCCTGTCGCCGGTTTGTGTCATGCCAGCGGGAAGTATGAATTCAGCAAAGCACGTGTTACTCGATACCATCGCCTGGGCTTCATCAGAAATGCTGCAAGTGCTTGTTAGGGTGCCTTGCACATTCTGAAGGCCTGCTACCGCAGTTTCCGGAAGCTCGAGCTCCGCTGTTACGGTGTAACCGTTAAGAGGAAGTTTAACTCGCGGTAATGCAACGTCAGCGGGCAGAAACACTATCTCAGCGGTCATTGTTGGAAATGAAGAAAGAAACCTAAGCGCAATGCCAGGAACGCCATCGATAAAGTTCAGGGAGATGGGAGTGGACTGCCCGGGGGTCAGTTCAGTTCCTGAAACTCGAACTCCAGTGGAACTGGAGACCAATAATTCAAGCGTTCCACTGATGACGCCGGCGAATTTTTCGCCGCTGGCGTAGCGGGCAGATCCCGATGATGCATATCCGATATCCCCAGGTTCGGAGGCAGGAATACTAGGCATCGAAAACGTAGGCATAGTTTGGTCTTGCACGATGCTTATTCGGCCATAGGGTTCAACTGACCGGCCTTGGCTTGTCTCCAGTAGATATCGAAAATTTACGGTTGAACTGGCACTAGTTGTGTGGGCGAAAGATACTTTTTGGCCATCCATCGAAACTCCGGCCGTTGCTCCGCTGGGTGGTTGCACAATGGAGAGGGTGTAGGTCTCACCAATCCGTAAATTTTCTACCGAAGGCGTAAGTTCAATGGCTCCGCCTGATCTTACTTGCCCGGCTATTTCCGAGGATAAAGGTGGTCGAAAGTCCCACTCATGAATAGCCGACGCGCCCGAGGCAAGACTGGGGAAGTTGGTGTAGCATTCACCACCGCACTGAAAGTCCAATTGAAGCGTTTCTTGGCCATACTCGGTTTGTAGTGATGGAGCGTAGTTATCTGAGCAACTGGTGGTGCCGGCAGGAACCGTACACGAACTCCACGAATGGGTCATGTAGGTGGCGCTTCCAGAACTTGTAAATTGTTGGTCGTAACCGCGAGGCTCCACATTAAGAGTTAATGTAGGCATGTCCGTTTCAGTTACGAATACCTGTGTCTGAAGGAGATCACCGGATCCATTGGAACCAGTGTAAACAATGCTTGTTACAACAGAAGGCGGGGGCGGATTCACGTTGACAGCAAAGTTGCCCGTCGACACCACCCTGGCATCAGTTGAACCATCCACAAAAACGGATACTGTGTACTCGTAGCTCTCGGTACCAACATTCTGATAATAGCCGCTCGCGGCCGTCCCAGAAGCAACATGGGATGAAGGCAGTGTGCTCCACTCAACCACGCAATCGATGGTTGTGGCGCTATTGTACGTGTCTTTTGTAGCAGAAAGAGAGCAAAGGCCAGGGGTGTTATTGCTAACGGAGACACTGGTGGGCGTCAGCTCAAAAGCGTTCGCATCCGATGGGAATATAGCGGTGAATTCCGCCTCTTTAACGGTGAGTGTCCCAGTGAACGGAATTGTTTCTGCGTGAGCAGTGTTCACGATACAAAATACCGCTACAAGCGCAGCGCAATATCGAAACCGGTGCATAGTCTTTTCTCCTATTTTATGCAATTACATATATACCACGCATTGCAATTTTCACTAAGCGACTTTACCCCCCTATTTTCAACGAATTTATTCAAGGGCTGATGCGTTGAAGGGAAGGATTCCATCAAGTGGCGATTGGGAGGCTTGTGCGTCATTATAAAAGCCCGCGCCGCCGGCAGAGTCAGACTCGCTGTCAACTTCAAGGGGGTATAGGTTCGGCTGCATAATCTGGTTAGTGCCAGACTCAAATTCCCATCCGCCCGGATCGGTGGTCAAAAAGACGTAACCAGGCATGTGAAGAGCGCCCTCCTCGTCAACCCACGGTGCAACCCAGACACGAGTCACCTCAGGCGGCCTCATGATACCGAGCGGTTGATCAAACGTTGGCATGACTTTCCGCGGCTCGCGGTAAGCGTTCTGGGTGTACGAAATGCTCTGCGCCTTGCTTGTATCTCTGTCCTTGATTGCCTGCTGAATGTCATCCGTATTTTCGGTTAGTTCATACAGTTCATGAGCTGGCAGACAGGTCGCTTCCTCTGGAATGTTAGCGCACGAAAAGTCGTTTGCTTCACCAAGTCCAAGCGTCGTGCATCCGGAGACAGTGAGCGCGGCGGCCAATAGAACTAGCGTTTGGTAAGATCTGAATGATTTGTTCATGGTGATTCCTTCGCAACGACTTCATCAAATTGGGTGGCCGACTTGCCGAGCAAAAGTCGGCCTGAGCTCGTAATTGCCATCGGCATTTCTCCCTGCGCCAACAGGGCTGCAGTCAATAAGCTGCGCAATAGCTTTTCTTGAACTTCGCAGTGATCAAAGTCTTTTCTACCGGCAATCAGCGACTGAAGTGTTGCTTCCGGATCGCGCTGGAATCCACAAATGACATCATTGATCTCCTCCATGGTGCTTCCCTTCGTCGGGAAGGGAACCAGGTGCACGAATTGTCCATTCGACTGGAGACGTTCGATTTTTTTAAGGATGGGTTTCATGCTCGAAGACAGCGGATTGAAAAATACGATCGAGCCGCGAGTGGCTTCCGGGTCGCCCATTGTGGCGGCCGCCAGTTCCAATGGATCAATGCCAATCAACTCCAGATCAACGATCTGCTTAGAGGATCGCAGTTCGGACATTGAATTGACGCGACGCCCGTTAAACCGATCAATAATTTCGAACTCGCCCTTGATAACGTAGCGAGAATCACTCGACATCAGATATCGGCCATGGGCGTCGGACACGTGCATGTCGAGCCCCATGTTGGACATCTTTTCGGTATCCGTGGACTTTATATAAGACCGCAAGTTTTCGGAGTGGGCGCCGGTTGCCAGCAGCATGAAAAGCAGAACGTGAATCGTTATTTTCATGATGTCAGCCCCTCACGTCCAGTGCTATGCCCTGAAGCAGGATCAGGTCGATCTTTCGGCCGGCATTTAGTTCGACGACTGGGTACAAGTCCTCCGCTATTTTGAGGTAATAGTCACTAACCTTTTCAGCGGCGGTGGCAAGGCCATTGTAACCAGCAACAGCGCCAACGTCCCCAGCACTGGCGCTCTGGAACACCTGGTTGCCATCTGTGGAATCGATAATCACGGGAACCTGGGTTGGCGTGAATGCTTGACTCAAGCCGGATAGGAAACCGGCCATAATTGATCTCGCTATAACGGTTCCTTGGCGACTTACAATTTGTCCCGTGAGGCCGATTTTCGAGTCGGTATCTACAGCATACGCTTTGATTTTGGTCTCGATGACGCCGCCATCTGAACGAATGCAGCTGATCCTATTTGCGCGAATGTACGCCCTAGAAGTGTTCAATTTTGCATGAGCTTCCCCAATTATAAAGCACTCCCTAATGTCGAGACGGAAGCGCGAAGGCAGGATGGCCTCTCGCTTAACACGTATGAGAACAGGATAAGGTTCTGCTTCGGCGCTCTTGTCTGTGGGAGCGTCAACGCCCGTCATTAGGATGCCGCCGATCAAGCTCCCAGCGGGCATATACGCACCTTTATCTTTCTGTTTATCAGGGGCCATTCGTTCTTGTTCTTCACGGGACGTAACAACGGTGGCACCTTCACGCTTTGAGGTCTGAGGGCCATCATTGTCATCAGTTTTTTCAGGCGCACTTGCGGCAACAACGGTGCCTGAATCCGACAACATAAAGCGGCCACTGCCGTTTACGATGTTAACGGCCAAAAGAGGCGGCGCCGACTGATCTTTTCCCTGCTGAAGATTCTGTCCTGGGCCAGGGATGCCCTGCGGGGAAGGCCTGGAATTGGCGGGGCTTGGAAATGCCGAATCACCATTGGATTGGGCCATTGCGCGCTCCTGCGCCCACTCATTCATCATTTCTGCATATGAAGAGTCTGCTGATTGCTGGTCTGGGACTGCTGCGCCGTCGGCAGGGTCATCAGGAACATTCGTGTTGTCGACTTTCCAATTCGCCATATCTTTTAGGTCAGCAACTCTAGGCCCGTCCAAGCCACTTTCGCCCGGTGCCATAAGGCGTTTCTCGAATTGCTGCGCAAGAATTTCAAACCGGTCCGCAAAGTCGTCACGAGTTTCTGTTTGAACAGATTCAAAGCGACTCTCAAGATTTCGATTCTCCTGAACCTGACTGGTCAGTTTCTTTTCAAGGTCAGCAATGCGCTGATCGTGCTCTGATGTTCCGCGCCGGTACATTTCCTTTAGCTCATTTACTCGAGCAGCCACACCTTCCTGTTCGAACGGATTATCTGCCTGGTTGTTAATCAGCGCATCTACCTCAACGTTGTAGGAGACCCTTGGTCTGTCAGGGACTGGCACGATCACAAACTCTGCAATAAGATAAAGCACAACCATAACGCCAGAGCCGGCGCCAAGAAGCTTTGCACGCTGGCGGAACTTGGCGTCGCTCTGATATTTAATCTTGAGTTTATTTAACATAGGTTCACCTAGCGGTTGCCGATGAGCTTCGGACGAAGATTGAAATTTTCCTTGGGCTTGGTTCGCATCACGAAAAGCTCAAGCGAATCGCCTGGGCTTACCTTTGGATTGGGGAGCGTGAAAACAAACTTGACGCCTTCGTCGAAGCACGCAGACTCACTTACCTGCTGAACGTAATTTTGGGTGTTTGTAACCTTGTACACATCAATTCGATAACGGGCACCGTTGAGCACCTGCCCTGGCTGAGTATCCAGGCCCTCCAGTCTGCAATTCATCGACGTGTCGGGGTCCGCCACCGAGTACCCCGGCGGGATCTCACCGCGGGCGACAATGTCGAAGGTTTTTCGAATCCAGGTCATATATTTACTCTGACCCATTCCCTCGAAATCTCTCGCCGCGCCTGGATCGGATATAACGACTTCTTCGGTTTGCGGGGCATAGTTGCTAACAGTGATCGAATACTCCTGAGGATTGATCAAAGCGTCCGGCTTAACCGTCACAGAAATCGACACAGAAGGGTTGTCGCTGGGAGATATAAATAGCCCTCTGGGCTGCTTATTCGCCGTGGCAAAGAACACCACATTACTCTCAACAAAACTCTTACAATCCGTTTCCGAGCATGTGGAATAAACCTTGGGATCATCGAACGGTGTAACGAAACGATTGAAATTACCGAGACTGATTGGAAGAACGCGGTTCTCACCCGAGTCAAGAGAGAGAACTCTGTTGCTGTTGAACACACTTTGCATCCGGTCTTTTATGTGGGCCTCTTTCTTGTCCTTCACCATCTGGGACAGTTCTTGGCGCGTCAAATCGTGAATTGATTTGTTCGCAACATCTGGTGAGCTTGGCTCTTGTCCTTTGGCAGCCATCATCTTTTTACGCAAGTCCTGAAACGCCTGCGAGTCGGGGGCCGGAATTTTCAGCTTAGTCACTGAGCTTTTTTTTACGCCGGAATCACGATCCTCAGAACTCGAATCTGATGCGTTTTGCGGAATCGCTGGTGTAGGCGCTGCCAGGCTTTCGCTGGGTTCTTCCGGCTTTGTGTTAGACGATGATTGGCTATCCGAAGTGGAGGAAAGTCCTAAAACCTGGTTGAAGCCACCAAATGAAGGTGGATTTTCAGCCATGGCAGGCGCCGAGCAGATAAGAAACCATGTCGCGCTAATCGTGATTTTTTTCTTCATATCTAACATGGTTCTTATCCTTGGCCCTGAACTTCGCGCGTAAGTCGATTTTGTCTTTCGAGGTATTCAAGCGTTTTCATGGGCCCAAAATAGGTGTCGAAATGTTTTACCAGTGGGGCTCCATTCTCGATATCCACAGCAATTTCATAGACCTTTTGCATCGTGTGGCGGCCGCGCCGGCTGGCAGGATTCAAGGCATCATCAGAGGGCAATAGAATCTCGTAATCGCCTTCTATAAACACTTTGTCGCTAACTTCCTCATACAGGACACGCTTTGGAATGAACGTGGTGCGGCGGGCTTCTTTCTGAACAGTAAAGACAAGGCTTCCAAGCTCACCAGATACGCGGTGATAGACGTCCGGTGCCAGCAGTTCGCCGATAGAGTCGGAAACGAATTGAACGTTCGCAGGAGTCACGTTGCCGGCCAAGATCGCAACATATTTAGCCCACGCTTTTTTGTAGCCTGAGTCAGCCATGTTCACTGACATTGTTATGCGCTCATCCAGTTTCGGAGGAATAATCTGGGTAACCGGCTCATTGTTCAGGACGGTAATGACCAGCAGAACTACTGCAACGGAAAGCACCAAATTGCTAATGCGATGGAACTGGGCGCTTGATACAACCTCGGACATCCGTCGGTCCATTTTCGCTTTGATCATTGTATGAACTCCGTGATGGCTGTTGGCGGCATATTGCGTCCTGCCCCTTGGGCGAAAAGGCCAACGTGGTAACAATAATGCAGATAGAACCCGTCTAGCTGACTGTCATTGAACTTCCGGTAGCGCTTAATGAATAGGATGCCTAAAATAAAACAAATAAAGAGCTGCTCGATGTACATACCAATGACGGCGCTAAAACCCATAAGCATTAGCTCCTCTATACTCCAGAACAGAACCATTGGAGGTTGATCAACTAACCGAGGCACTCTGATTCTCTTCATACCCTTCCCTTTTAATATTTTCCACGCACTGCAAGTTATATTGATGAAATTCGGGGTTCTTTTCAACGGTTTTTTTAGGTCTTAGAGCTTTTTTTGCGTATTTGAGGCGATTGATCGTACAAACCAGGCGAGTGAGAGCGCCCAGGTCACAAAAACCCAGAAAGGTAAGGCGGTCGGAACAGTAGCGATGAGCAACAGGCCTGTGAAAATTGCTGCTAGGGCGATAAATGAAAGCTGGTAAAACAGTGGAGAGGTATATCCGAACGAACTGATGCGGATTTGACGAACAACGAGGCCGTCGATAAAGCTGGGCACTATAAGGCATAGCGCTAGAGGCGCAAGCTGCAAGAGCGCGTAAATACGCTGGAGGCTCTGATAAACGAGGTTCCAAAACACCTCTACTGCTCTCATGTACCAGAGTCTGAGGTTGTTCGCTCCCGCCAGAATATTGGGGTGATCGATTTTATCGAGATTACCTTCCTCGGAGAAGAAGGAAAGACTGCTTTCAACTGCTGGGGTCATTGACCTGAAGCGGTGGTCAGTGCGCTCAATCACCTCAATAACGGCGTCCTTTCCCATATTCTCCAAGAGCATGTGTCGCTCATCATTGACGGTATCGAGAACGGAGTCTGGGTTACCAAAGACAACAATGCCGATGGCAAGAAGGAACGTTGAAATGACGGTGAACGTGATAACACTAATGATCGCTTTCACTGTTACACCTTGTCTAAAGTCGGAATACAGATGGGCAACCGGCACTTCACAATCTTGCCGCCTGCAAAGATGCCAAAAAATTCGGAATTGGGAAGTTGGCCGAATTTTGCTGCTGGAAATATTGGGGCGGCGGTCTCGGTCAGCCGCTCGCCGTAGCCGCCACTGTATGACGTAGGGTCTCCGTCATTGCCAGAATTGGCATTAGAGATCGAGTATTGGGCGGTTTTGACGGTGGTCTCTCCAAACATTTTCTCGAAGAATTCCTGAGAAGCCGGGTCGGTAACGCGCAGCACAATCTTGTTGTTCGTGTTGCCCAGCAACTGGTACGCAGCATCGGTTGACCCGAGCGCTTTGGCCCAGTCGGAAATAGCCTGACTGAGGACAACCAACCGATAGCCGCTTCCCCTGCCTTTGTTCAGCAACTGGACCAGGCCGATTGCACCCGCCTTGCTGTTCTCGACAATCTCCGGGGCCTCATCAACATAAAGATTGATCAGGTCGCGTTTGCGAGTTTCCTCCATCTGCGAATAAATACGCGACGCGATGCCTGCAAAATCGGCAAGGAATATAGAGCCCACTGAGCTTGAAGTCGGGCGATCTCCCAGGGAGTCGAGGCCGATGTACAATACGCCGGCCTCGCGAATAATGTGCTCGACATCAACAATGGGTCTTTCGTCGTCTGAGTCAGGATCGGGAGACAACAAAGGACCCATCTCCCCGGCAGACAACTGAATGAGTTTCGGCTTGAGTCCGGCAATCATTTTGTGATGCCACTGTTCATTGGATTTGCTGAGTGATATGAGACCATTGCAAAGCTCATGTTTGCTCTCAGGTGGCAGGTCCCCGTACATCTCCATCAATAGATTTAATTGGCCAACTTCGGTTTCACACTCGTTAATTCGCTGGTCAAGGTCCTCGGGCCGATTTACTTTGCCCGCTAGATGCTTCTTTAGAACGCGAACCACTAAGGATGTAAATCCCAGCTCGATAAGAGATCGCAGATTGGCAATGGTTGGCCGGTCATGGACAAAGACGGAGGCGCCGGCAAGGCTGTACAGCACCTGCCACGAATACGCTGTAAAGGCGTCGTCCTCTGTGTTGGAGGCCACCAGCATGCCCAGACGACTAGCGATATCACTTATTTTGAGCCAGTTCGCCAGTGGATCAATGCGGTGCGAGTTTTCGGGATCGGTAAGTGAAACCCGGTAATAGGGGCGCCCGGAAACGCTGGCCGCTTGGCGGGCACATTTTTCAAGATCCTTATCGGATTTTGGGTCAATAACTAGGGTTGCTTGGCCCTTGATGCCGTTTTGCTGGATCAGGCACTGGATAAGGACCGTTTTACCGGCACCGGTGGTTCCTGTGACGCTGGTGTTCCCCTCCCATTGGCTATCGGAGAGCATGGTTGGCTTCTCGGCATGAGCGCCAATGCCATGAATCCAATGAGAGCCGATGGAATCCTTATTCGGAAGGCGGCGACGGTAGATGACCGATAATATTGACGAGCTCAATCTGGAGGGAATGAACTTGTCGGGTCCCATTTTGTTGAGGTCGTATAGCCGCTGGGTGCAATCGACATCCCAGGCAAAACCGTGGCCTAGCCATGTATAGCCAGGCTTTACGTATTTCGACAGTGTCGGGGCGTTGATGATTTCGAGGCCAAAGCCAATAAGATTGAGCTTAGCGCGACAATGAAAGTAGGTTCTCACGAGCCACCAAGTCGCCATCAGGTAGCAACACAGGGTAACGGCCCAAAGCCCGACCGTTCCGAGAGGGGCGCCAAGGGACGTGTATGTGAGAATCAGCGCGGATACCGCCCATGCCAAAGCCGCATATCCCTCAACGGTGTTACGCCAGGGGTTCGAAAAGTTCGTATCTAGAACTGATAGGCTACTCATGACTTCTGTGGGCCTCCGACGGGGACAATTATCCTGATTGAATCAATGCCGTCCGGCTCGTTTTCGTAAACATGCGTAAGAAGGCTGCGAACACGATAAGGAGGAAGCGCAAGCTCCTTGCCGAGAAATGCGTATAATTCATTCGGTACAGCAATAACGTGGTACGCGTCGGCGGCTCGCTCCACCTCAAACTTCTCTCCGACCTGGCCAGTTTTGACCATTTCAAAAAAGACCTGGGAAGCATCCGGCTTATCACTCTGAGGTTTTTCTGGTGGCGCTTTAACCGGTCTCTTATCCGGCGTCTTCTGGTGTGTCCGGGTTGTCTTTGTTGGTGCCTGACTTGAGTTAGTGGCTTGTTCCCCCTTTTTTTCAGGGGGCGTAGTTTTGGGCTTTCGGGGATTTCCAGCCTTGGGTGCTACGTTATCGTTTGGGTTATTCACAGAGGCGGCTTTCGATTTTGCTTTGCGGGGTGGTCGAGAGTGCTTAGCAGACTGCCCTCCCTTGCTGCTTCCCTCGGCGGCAGATTGGCCTGGTGCTTCTGTGTTGGTAGCCTTTTCCTTCTTGTTGGCCGGTGCTTTGCCTGAACGTGACCCCGCGTCACCCTTGTTTGCAGCAATCAACTGTTCCAGAAATTGTTGAGGGTCGAACGCCTCATCGAGACCCAGGGCGTCATCTGACTTGGGTGATTCAGACGAGTCGGACGATGGTGAACTGTCGGGTTTTGATAGTTTTTCAGTAGCAGTGGACACCTTATTTTCCTTTGGTGGTGTCTGGGGTTGTGACTGATCGACAGCCTCTGATCTTTCCTCAGCTTGCTCTTCAATCGCATTGGTAGCGGCAGGCGATGAGGGCGTTGTCTCTGCGCCACCATCGGTTCCAGTCGGAGGCTTGTCGCTCGCCTGCTTTGAATGAACAATTTCAACGGCACAACTGGTATTGATATGCTCATCAAAAAGATCCGAGAACGCGCCTGAGTCCAGCTCAATCACATTGAATACGTGCCCAATACCATTTTTTTGGCGAACTTTAATCTGCGGCCGGTTTTTCGGATTATTCTCGAAATGAACAAGGCCATGATCGATCATGGCATCCAGCAATTTATCCGAGTCCTTTGGAATAGAGATTCCGTCTTTTTGAAATTCGTAGAAAAGCATATCGGAGAACGCTTCGTCCCAGGCCACAAACGCCTGGTTATCGACAATAAACAGCCGAGACTTGGGCGAGTTTGCCGACATGAACTCTTCGTGGAGCAGATGGTTAATCTTGGCAACAATGTGGACGGGGAAAGGCGTTTCCGATGTGTCCGTGCCGACGACGTCCATGGCGCCCTTCATGTCGCGGTCAACGCTTTTTTTCTCGGCAATCTTAAGTATCTTGGCAAGCTCATCAGCATCGGAATATTGCGCGATGCGTCCGGAATCGCTCGTGACCGCAATAACAGACTCGAGCGGCTCTTTAAGCGTTCCGGCGGCTGTTAAAAACTCGATCGCTTCCGGGCCAAGGATGCAATGAAGCGCAAATGTTGAGAATGCCTCATGATGCTTATGGATTCTTTTCCGATTGAATCTGACCAAGTAGCGGTGATCGGCGGCGATGTGCTCTTTGCACCAATCCGCCAAAGCCTGGGTATAAGGATTCCAGGTGACATCATCGATCTTGTTGGTTACAACCATGTCGGAAAATACTTTTCCAACATCGTGGCCTAGTCCAAGAATGAATGCGGCGTAAATGTATTGGCGTCGCAGTTTACTGCGAACCTTCATGGTCGCTTCAGCGCCAAACACTCTTCCACCCGCAGACATGCCGGCGTAAAGGGCTACCTCCAAACTGTGGCGCAATAAACCGCCTGCAGCCCGATGATGGTGGTTTTTGGACGCCGGGAGAAGATGCACATAATCCACAAAGCGCTTCAGGGGTGGGCGGGCGTAAAGCTCAAATTCCCCTGAAGTGAACCGCAGGGTTATCCGCAACCGATCCAGGATGTCGTTGTGCTGGGCAAGACATAGGTCGCTGTCTAGGAACGGGATGCCTCGCTTAAAAGGCGGGTACCGCGGAACTTCTGCAAGCGCATTGGAATATGCAGCATCCTTGGCGGACCGAGATTTCGATGGTTGGGACGACGAATTCAGAAGGAATTTTGCGGGCGCACCAGAACCGGGTGAGCTTTGTGTAACGATCCCGGGGTTCTTGCGACCAAACTTAATCCCGAACATCGCGTCAGAGGCCTACGATAATAACTTTACGGAACTTTGGTCCGGCGAACCGTGCCTCATGCCCTGCCCTGACGACCACCTCCTTTGCGCCTGACTTAATCAGAGCTTTCTGCACATTCTCGGCCCGCGCAAGAGCAAGCCTTCCGTTGTAGTTGTTCTCACCAACAGCATCGGCATAACCGATCAGCTCAAGGGATTTGCCGTCGACATCAATATTGTTGAGAATCGATTGGCTAACCGGCGTTATGTCCGACTGATCAAGACCAAAAAACAGCTCTGCTAGTACGCAGTTTCTTTCGGCGGATGGGCAAATCCCAGACTCGCCTGCACCTTTGGTCTGGCCATCTTCGAAAGCGATGCGCCTGGACTTTCTGTCCTGATCTATGTCGCGGGCCTCCGCCACAGACGGCACCCGAAGCGTCGGATCGCCGATCATAATGGATGGCGTATAGCCAGAACGGTCAACCCGGGCGCCAGGGATTACGTTGTCAAGGAATCGGTGGTGTTTGATGCTCAGTTCGCTGGCCATGGGTGCGGCGTCAAGGGGGATCACATCTCCCTTGACTTCCACTGCAGGTGGGGGTGATGCGCAACTCGTTAGAAGGGCGCAACCAACAAGTATCGCGCTTTTCATAGCTCCATCCTTAGTTTGGCATAATCAGATTCAGTGATTATCGAGTTCACAAGTTCAACGGCAGAGCCAAAGAACCAGTCTTTCAGGCTGCGGCGCTGAATTGTGTAGTTGTGATGGCCATCCTCAGTTGCGTACTCGCGCGCAACGTCGTGAAGGCTTCCAATGCCGTCCGCCAGGCCAAGCTCGATTGATTCGTAGCCCGCCCATACCAGGCCATTAAACAGGTTAGGATTATTATCGATTTTGTCGCCACGGCCTTCGGAGACAACGCGAATGAATTCTTCATGGGTTTTGCTTAGTACGTGTTCTTTCAGGTGAGTTGTCGCGAATTCATCTTCCGGCGAGAACGGGTCCATCATCGTCTTGTGGTCGCCGGCACTGATAGTCCGCCGCTCAACCCCAACCCTATTCATTGCCCCGGTATAACCAAATCCACTCATTTTCACCCCGATCGACCCAACAAGAGAGGTTGGGTTCACAAGGATTTCGTCGGCGGCAGACACAATGTAATAGCAGCCTGATGCACACACATCACCAATAACGGCTATGAGGGGCTTTTCGGGATATTCCTTCTTCAGGCGCTGTATTTCTCGATTGATAATGTCTGATTGAACAGGGCTGCCACCTGGTGAGTCTGCGTTGAGAACGACGGCTACGCTGTTTTCGGCTTCAAATGCGCTTTTCAGCGCTTTGACGGTGGTCGTTGAGTTAATGGACCCCTTTCGATCTATTCCGCCAAGAAGATCCACGATCGCAATGTGTGCTTCGTCCTGCGCTTCGGTATCCGAAACACCGGTAAGGAACATAAAACTGATTGACGTGAAAAACAGGTACAGCAAGAAGCAGAACTTGAAAACGTACCCCCAGATCCGATTTCTACGTTGCTCACCGAGCATTCCAGAAATCAGGTTTTCGTGAAACGTTTCTCTTGAGTCGTCCATTGGCACAGGAACCCTAGTTGGAAAGTAAGATTGTGAGCTTCATGGCCAAGCGGTCTACATCTTTCTCTTCGCTCAGCTCACGACATATCAGTGGCCAGAATCTTTGAGGAACCTGCCTTCCGGACGGGACAAGCGCGTCGAGATTGCGGGCCAGCTCCAATACCTGGCTGGACGAGATCGCCGCCAGTGCTTTACATGCATCCAGCGGCACCTGGTAAATAAATGAAGCTACCTTTGGGTCCATTAAGGCTTGATCTCGCAGCGCGACCAGAAACAAACAGTTCATTTCCTTGATGGCTTCGATATCGTTAGTCATGTCGTTGCATTTTTATCATTGTGTTTATGCGTATGCATGAGCGCTGCATGTCATCAAGGGCGTCAAGCTCTCGGGCAAGCCTCTCCCAGATAGATGGATCGATCGAAGCACCACTCAGTAGGGGGGCGTTTACTGTCCTAATAATGGCTTCAAGGCGGACGTCGGGCATTCCAACAATCTTCTGGCAAAACTCCGCGTTGATCCCCAGTGCGACGGCCGCATTCTCCATATCTACCCCGCAAGTGCCTTTGAGCGCACGAACAACAAAGCGATTCAAAGCAATGACATTCTGATGAGTTCGATACACATTCCGGTCCCTGTTCAGAATTTTCCTGAATATAGAGGGATTTTATTTAGCTTGCAATGCGTTTTTTGTATTAATAAACTCTCTAGGGCTAGCAGAGGAAAACAACATGAACCCAAGACAGATTCTTCAGGCTGTTGATTACGCCAGGGAGGGCGCCTCCATTCAGATGTTGGTGTCGTTGCTCGGGCTGAGCGACTACAGCAGTCGAAAAATTGCCGAATCGGTGCAGCTGGGCAAGGCCTCAGAGCACACGAAGCTTCGGCCAACATTTCTTAATTCACCGGCGATACGACTGGAGGCCATGCTGTGGCTATCCGTGGTACGGAGAATGGAACACGGGCGTTGTCAGGATTGGCTCTTGAGTGCTTACCGGACCTACGTCTCGCTTTCCTGCAAACCCATGTCGATTAACCACTGCTATGGAATCTGCCTTGCAGTCACGGCGGGCCAGTTCTCACAGACGCCCTGTGAATTATCCGGCGTTCCTTTCGTGACCGCGGCGACCCAGATGTTTGGATCACCTTTCGATCCAAAGGTAGCGAGCGTTCACGATGTTCTCTAACTTGATTAAATTCCGTGCTGCCAAGGTATGCGCCGGCGTTTTTTTCCTTTTATCTGCGAACGTGGCGAACGCATCAACTGAAAATAAATCATGGCATTTCTACAATGAGGAATTCCCAAGAGCCGAGCGACCTGCCCCACCGCCGAAGCCAGTCCAAGAAAAACCTGAGCCGAAGGAAGAACGGGAACCCGAAAAGGAAGCGCCGAAAACTGTCGTGATTGAACTTGAAGCCGCTCCGGAAGAGTCAACAAAAAAGCCGGTAGTGGAGGTGATGGGCTCGTCTGCCTGGCTGGCAGAGCATTTACCAAAAATTCGTGAATTGGCCATGGATAACCCCACGAAAGATAACGTTCGTCTCTACGCATACTTCGAAAGAGTCGCCTTTGACAAAGCGGATCGTTTCTCAACCGTGTACGAGCAGGTTCAGAAAACCGAACCGATGCTGAATGAGAATATGCGCAGACCGACCTCTTCGGCGGCGCGTGAAGTCATTGGTGACCGTGTCCGAGACGGCATGGACAAGGCGACGACGGAGATCCTTAGCAACAACGCGCTTGTGTTCTTTTTCGAAGGCGATTGCGATCTTTGTGAATCAATGGCGCAGGAACTGACCCTCATGGATCGAAGGTACAACGTCACGATCTTGCCGGTCTCGGTGGATGGCAAGCCGTTGGGAAGTGGTCTTTTCCCGGAATTCAAGGTGGATCGCGGGCAAGCCGAGATTATTGGTATACCGACCTACCCTGCTGTTGTCGTCTATGAGCCAGAGAACCATGCGTGGGTGCCCATTCAGTATGGGTTCCAGGGGCGAGGCGCCCTCATGATGACGTTAACGGAGTTCGGGGTTGAGCGAGGCTGGATCACAAAGGAGCAGTACGCTGCAACCAAGACCATGACCTACAACTCCTTGCTTGAAGTACCCATCGAGAAAAGTGATATGCCTGAGGTGCCGGATGAATACGTCGATCTTTTTGAAACGCTGGTTCAGAGGAATGGTTATGAGTAAGCGATTGGTGGTGTGGGCGATCTTGATCGTGGGCATTGTCGCCGCGCGCGGTGTATCCGCTAAGCCTTTGGACGACATGATGAGCGAGGTTTTCGACGGAATGATCACGCAGAGTGTTCCTGGATCCGAGAGCGGGTCGTCGCAGGGCCGGATGGGGTATTACTACGGGGGTTCTTATCAAGTCAGAATCCCAACTTACGATGCGGAGGTCGTCCATATAACGCCCCCGAACCTCAAAACCGGGTGTAATGGTATTGACGCCAATTTTGGGGCTGTGTCTTTTTTGAACGGGGACGACCTTAAGGTCTTGCTAAGGCGGTCAGTTCAACAAGGGGCCACGTACGCCTTCGGTTTAGCTCTCCAGGCCATCTGTGGGTCGTGTTTGGCGGAGATGAAAGCGCTGGCGGCCAAGGTGAACAAGCTTAGCGCAGACCTGCTTAATAGCTGCGAGGCGGGAAGGCTCGCTGTTAATTCTCTCCTTGATGCGCCCTGGGGTGAAGACGGTGAGTCAGGCACGGAAGTGCTGGCAGCAAACTTAAGCGGGATGGCTTACGGGAGTGGTAAGAATAGCGAGGGAAGCAAGTTTGTAAAAAACGTGGCTGGCTGGGAGGTATTCGGAGATTACAACCCCACATCATTGTTTGATGGCGAGGATCCTTTTGAAAACCTTCGGTCGGTAGCCGCCCGCAATCCGGTGGAAGAGCTTAATGCGCGGGGGGCCAGTGGTGATCTGCTTCACCCGGAAATCGGCCAGCAAGTGCACATCAACATCGTGCATTCGGCGATCACGAAGGCTGGTATTGTTGCCTGGTGGGACGTAATGGATACCGGCGAAACAGCAAGTAATAAAGAACAATTCTACCGATTTCTAACTTCTATTTACGGAACAACCGTCTTCTACCCGAAGTCGACAACGGAGATGGTGAGTGGCGTGGAGGAGACCAGAGTAGAAACAGCAAACTACCAATGGAACCCAGTGACTCCAGATCTAACCGAAATGCTCCCCAGCAACGGTCGAAATGAGGAGGGGGTAGTCGCGCCGGGTACTATGATGAATCTCAAAACCTATGTGTGTACAGGCAACACACTGTCCTCTTCTGCGGATAATGCCGACTACCCAGCTGAGACGTGCCTGGACAAAGACGCAAACCCGGAAGATATGCCAATTGTAAATGTTGCGGGCCTAATCTCGGGTTACATAGATCAGCTTTCCGACAATGTAGGTAGAAGAGACGGGACGGAGCCCAGTGGCGAGGTCAAGGCCTTCATGGTCACGGACCCATTCCAGTCCGCAACCTTACTTGAAATGGCGGGGGCCCAACGGGGCCCAATCGAGAAGAAACTCAAGAACTGGTCAGCTTACACTGCCGACAAAATGTTCTACGAAACTTTAAAGCGAACTCACGAGGCCGTTAAAAAGGCCTCATCGTTTATCAAGCTTGAAGGCCACAAGAAGCAACTTAGAAAGCACTCGGATGATTTCGCGGTGCGCTTAGCGGCTCTGGACAAGGAAATTGACGATCTGCACAAAGACACCCTGACCGAATTGAACGGGGCGACGATTTTCGTCGAGCTAATTAAAGATAAGCGTAAACGTTTTGCCAACAAGTTAGACGCCATTCCCTCTACCTATTAATAATCCGGAGCAGACCCATGCCCTCCTTCTTCGCTATTGCGCCGGTTAAAGAGGCTAATGTCGTTTACGAGGTCCTCGCAAACATTGATATATTATTCGCTAATGCCGACACGGCCTCCAGCATTCACACGCTGGCAGAGCTGGGGGCGGTAATAGGGCTATTAGTTGCGTGCATTCGGGGTATCTTCACCCAAAAACTGGAGATACACGTCGTTTTCGTGACGATCGTGCTGTACATGGCTCTGATGGTCCCCAGAGTTTCGCTTGAAGTCAGGGATGGCGAGATGGGCGGGCCGCTCATCGGCGTTGTTCAGCTTCCAATAGGGATCGCTGCGACCGCATCAATCTTTTCTACCATTTCAGACGGCTTGACGACGCTTTATAACGACTACGTGACCACCCCCACTGGATGGACAATCTCGCCCAATGAAAGCTGGAAAATGATCGACGGCATGCGAAAAGCTGTTTCTCCGAGCGTTATGGACTCGAAGCTCAATGGCGGAACCGTACCTTTTTTTGCGAATAATATCCGTGAATATGTAAAGCGATGCGTAGTGGAAGACATCCAGGGCACTACCGCCAGCGACGCCGGGAGGAAAATAAACGCCATGCTGGAAAACAATGATGTTTTCCTTGAGATCGAATCGATGTGGGGGTGGCGGTTAGCAACATGGATCGATACCGCTGGAGTCGAAACGGTTAAAACATGTCCCGATTACTACACCGCTTTGCAAACCGATTGGAACAACCCCGGCTCATGGAACGAATTCCAACAAGAAGCTGCGCGAATACTGGTGGGCAACGAAAACTTGTCGAGCCAGGTGCGATTGAGTAACGCTCACTATAGCGCTGTGCAAAACATCATGAGCGCGAGCGAGAACGCGCTGGACTTCATGAAAAAGCTGTATCTACAAAATCACATAGTATCGGCGGCCAGCGAGACTCCGCTCGGAATAGAAACTGTAAAGATACTGGCGGATGCGAAATACGACACTCTTTATCGTTCAACTGCGGACGCAACCCTCTGGTCTGAGGTGGTCTGGAAATATGCAACTGTTATATGGGTGCTTGTCATAGCCCTGCTTCCATTTTTGTCGTTCTTTCTCTTCCTTGGATCTGGGGGGATTAAACTCTTTACCACCTTTTTAATGGGGTTGGCCTGGGTATCTCTGTGGAATCCCCTCGCTGCGGTTCTTCAGTCTATTCTCGCTATTTCCTACTCCGCAGCGATATCTGAACTCTTGGGAGTTGTTGATCCGGGGTCAATAAAAGCCAAGATGCTCTATTACAACGAGCTGGCGGAATGGATAAGCACCGGAAACTATTTAATGATGTCGGTTCCCGTTATTGCCTTGTTCATTCTGACCGGATCCACCATCGCCGCGAACAGCCTCATTAGTAAAATGAGCTCCGACAGTTCAGTTGACACGTCTGCGGCCACCGTAAGGCAAGGCTCCTTCGGTTATGGCAACGCGTCAGCATTTAACATGCCAAATGGAATGGTGGGGACCAGCGCGGCTGGGGCAACAGATGAGTTCAACCAAACCGTTAGTATCGGTAATCATGTGGCTGCATCCGGCGCTCAGGCCGTTACTGCTGCAAGGGAGGCAGATGAAACAACTCAACAGTCACATGAAGAGTTGCGAGCCAGCCTGGCCACCAAAAGTGCGACGGCCTTGAGGGAAGATAGCGCAGCCCGCGAGCGAACCCGAGTTGAGGAGACAGCCTCACAGAATGTCACAACAGCAGGGACTAGCAGTCGGGACACGGTAGCCACTCAGAGTGGTAGCCGAGAAACTACTGGTATGACGCTCAATGCAGACATGTCCCACAGCGCCAAACGAGCCGTTGGTGCCTTGGGGGCACAATCAATGTACAAGCAACTACTTAAAGGAAAAGGCGCAGGAGGGGGTGCTGGATCCAAACTTTTGGCCTTGGGGGGCGCAGCGTATGCGCTCGTGCCTGACGTCGGTCTCCGCGCAACGGGTGGAGCAACAAGCACCGATGAGGCGTCGAATACATTCGCAACGACAGACGACGTGGCCGAGACAGACGTAACGAGCTTCGCGGAGGGGGATCGGCAGAGTACAGCGGATACTTCCCACGAGGCCATGAAATCCGGTTATGGATTGTCGACCGAAGACAAAGAATCGCTTGCCCTTTCAAAGAGGCATGCTCACGCGTCTCAAAAGAAGCTCGCTGAAATGCAGACAGCCCAACAAACGGCCACACTTCAGGCTGGTTCTTCAGCTAGCTTCACGCGGCGGAGCTTTATGAACAATGCCCAGAATCTAAGCAGACAACAATTGAGACAGGTGCCGGGCGTGGCTGCTCTCATGGATACCCCCACCGGCCAGAAATTGATGGAAGATGGGGGTCCCTCAGAATTCGCGTTCCAGGCCGTTGATAAGGCTGCACAGGCGGGCGATATTGAAATGGCGGAGGGCATTCTCAATCAAACGGGGTTTGATCAAGCGGCTGTGAAGAGCTTCCTGGGGGGTGCTGGCATTAAGGCAATGGGAGATCGGATTGGGGATGGAAAGCTTTCGGCTGAGGAATTCGAGGGGGTCATTGATTTTGGTGGTTCAGATCAATTGAGTGAGCAGGTTGCGGGTGGTTCGAAGGGTGTACAGGATGCAATAAACTATGCCGAAGCTCCGGGGACGCAAAGAAAAGCTCCAGGAATTAAGGAGCAGGGTGTCATACGAGCTGCTGCGAACGCTGGTATCGAGGGTATGGAAACATACTTAGGAGCACTGGCGCCCGCAGCGACCCGCCCGGTAGAGGACAAAGTCCAAGCTGCGCTGGCTGCCGGCAAGGAAAAACTTGCAGCGGGTCGGGAAGGTACTAATAGTTCAGAAAACTGGCTTGAAAACGTTAATACCATGCGAGCTGAGGCTGGGCTGACACCGATATCGACCGGAACCATGGGGGCTATGCAGAATATGACTGACGATGTTCAAAATGGACTGGAACGTTACCTCGCCCCTGAAAAAGCGCTTGAGAACACAGCAAAAGGCGTACAAACCCTTACAGCATTAGAACGTGGTCAATCCATTATTGAAAATATCGATCAGACAAAGTTGCGGCCGGGTGAGCAAGTTTTATTCGGTGAATTCAAACAACAGATTAGTGACGGTCTTTCTGCTGCACAAGAAACTGGGGCGATTGGTGGCATAGCACTGCCAGAGGCGGATGATAATATCGATATTGGTAAGGTGGATGACACGTCCAAGAGGATAAACGCGATAAATGCCATTGGTGCTAAGCATGGGGATGAAGCCATGGCCGCGTTCGGTGGATTGGCGGCCTTAGCCCAAGTGAGTGGGCAAGGAGATGTGGTTGCGGCGGCCTCGAATGTTGAGGGCGACTACAGCAGAGCAATAGGGACGCTCACTGACAATATGGGTGAGCTCAATCGTAGCGATATGTTTAATGTAGACGGAGCGACAGCTACCCTGGTGGACGGTATTGGCGCGGCTTTATTCCTCGGGCCAGAGACTTCCCGGAAGATTGCGGGCGCAATAGAAGATGGGGCCGAGTGGGGCTCGGAAAAAATGACCGAAGAGATACCGAACTACTCGAAAGAAGCCCTCACGAATAATATTGAAGCTTTGAGGGATAGTCTGTGGGGAGACGATCAGGGGCCGAGCCTTGCAGAATCATTCCCAGACGCAGAGGTTAAAAACTAAAACGTACGCCGCTTGCCTGACTGGGAGCAAAAAGCTCCCGGCGCAGACTGCAAAGGAGGGGCTGTGCTGAGCGCTAAGAGAAATACGAGAGATTGGAACGGGACAGAAATCAACATCAGTGGCCATCGATGTTCCGCAAGCAAACCGATCTCGAGGGGTGGCATATAATTGACTTACATACAAAGCCGCTGGTTTACAGGCCTTCGTAACAAATCCGGCCGACAATTCTTTTTCGCAGGGACGAGGAGGACATCAAAATTTTGGCTTGTTCAGGGGTATCACAAACCAATGAGCCAAAGTCATAGGTCGCAACATAAGCACTATTGTCATCATCAGGCGAGCCAGCATTCGTCGATTGCTTCACCAGGCAAGATTCAACCTGGTCATTGACCATGGCGTTAATTTTACCGTTAAGCCTTGCTACCTCATCGTGGGATTCTCGCTGCCCCGCAAGCCATCCACTCCCAATCAGTCCAAGAGCGAATCCTGCTAGGGCCAAACCCTTAATCAAACGTTCGGCGCCTTCGCCTCGAAATCTACTCATTTTTGGTAACCCGTTTATGTTGCAGTGCGCTGATTCTATAGTTTATCGAATCACTCGGCAACGCTGGGCTTTGTGGTTTTATCCGAAGAACTCGGGATATCGACAGGCAGCGCTTTCACAAGCGTCTGAATGATGACCGATGAGGAAGCGGATTGGGATGAGTATCTTTCCGATTTTGAGATCAATACCTGCTTTGGGGCACTATCATTTTCAGGTTGCGCAGGGGCGGCGGCGTCGGCGGCCGCGAAGGGATGCAGAGCAAAAGCGGCAATGATCATTAGGGAGCGACTCGCACTCATTTTCAACGCCCAACTGAAACACATTAAGAATGGTTCCAATATACTCAGAGGCGGGAGGAGTGCAAGTTTTGACCAGTATAATTAGCTGGCCCGGTAGCATCAGGCCAGCTAATAAGGCAATCAGGCGTGTCGTGCGTTGGGTGAGAAACCAATTAACCGGACGGAAGCGCACAGCACTCGCACCGGTTGATCAGGTTGGTCGTCGAAACAGACCCAGCAATGCGCTTTATCCTTGTCAATTTTGTCCAGCTCAAGCCTTGCGGGTCGCTGGCCTTCAGCGTTACTAACCTCACACTGCAGAGTAAGATCTCGTGGATCTTTAACGATCCACTTCCTGGACGGTTCGACGACAGAATTGTCATTCGGGGTTAAGGACTGGGTCTTGCTGCTTAGACCGCCTGATATCTCGGGACCCTTTTTCGCTGACAGTAATGGACCCGCTTCACTCTCCCCTGCCCTATCCTCCGTCTCATTCAGCTCATCACCGGGCTTGGTTTTAGAATTGGCTGGCGATTGGTTTTCAGGTTTTTTAAATTGACGAAGGAGTTGCTCTGCGCTTGATCGCTTGGCAAATCCGGCCTGCGTGGCCTCGTAGCAGTATCGAGCGCATTCCGATGGTGCTACTTCGTGCAACCTGACCAGCGTGGCCAATGTATCCAGGTTCTCACAAACCGATTCTTCATAAAGCTCGCTTACCACTTCTGGCATCGATGCGATAGTTGCCATCTTACTTATGGTGGGTTTGGGCAGACCCATTCGTCGCGCAATGTCTGACTGTTTCAATCCATGCTCGTTGATGAGTGCTGAAACAGAATTCACCTTTTCTCTGAGCGTTAAGTCGTCTCGTTGAACATTCTCTACTAACTGGACGATGAGCGTTGTTGGTTTATCAAATTGCTCTTTTTGCTCAATAACCCAAACGTCTTTATCTAAAAGCACACAGGCTCTCCACCGGCGCTCGCCGGTTACAATGAGATAGCCTCCGTTTTTGTCTCGTGGTCGGACGGTTACTGGTTGGATCTGACCTTCTGCCTCGATGCTGGCGGCAAGCGCACGAATTTTTTCAGCATCGAAATTTTCTCTCACCTGCTTTTCGGCATAGAGCTTTGAATGCGGGATCAGTGTTCGGCCATCCGAGCCAGCGGCCAATCCAAGTCTTTTGCCCAAGCTACTCATATCATTTCTCTCCCTTGGTTGGTGCGCTTAACTGCACCAAGTGCCCGGCACCGCACCGCCTTAGCATTTCGATGACTACACTTTTCATTTCTGAAGCGGCTGCTTTTCCAGCACCGGTGCGGATCTGCCAGAGTGCTTTCCCGTCAAGGTTGGCTTCGTCATAAGCCCCGCGCAAAGGAAGCATGGAGTCTAAAATCTTATTACCAACACCAGCCATCGCTTGTAGCTTTTCGATTTCTCGCACTTGAATTTTTGCGCGCCGGTTAAACTTATTTATGACGATGCCAGTCAACGACAGCCCAGGGTTGGCGGCTCGAACATCATCTATGGTGCCGTATAGACCCGCCAACCCGTCCCTGGCAAATCCAGCGACTTCAACCGGCACGAATACGTCGGTAGCCACGCTCAAAGGTGCGAGCAGCTCTCTACCCAGTTTTGGTGGGCAATCCATAATGACCAGGTCGTATGGGTTATCGCCGCCCTGCTTCTCTTCGAGGAAATGGAGCAAGTTGTCCCGGAAGTTCAGAACGGTGGACATGCGGGACGCTTCTTTACTATAAAGCTCATGGTCTCCACTGAGCGCGAATATCAGATCTGGACCACGTGGAGAAAGTAGCGGACGGACAGAAGCCATCTTCCCGGGTGAGCGCCAGAGGTGGGCGGTACGCGTACCGCTGTAGGTTTCCAGTAAGTCATCATGCATCAAGCGTGTGCTTGAATTACCTTGGGCATCACAATCGATAAAGAGGACATTGAGCTTCAGCGATTGCGAGGCGCACAAAGCTGCCTGCGTAGCGACGGTGGATTTACCAACGCCGCCTTTTTGATTGGCAATTGCAATAATCGGTAGGTTTGGTGCCGCGCTCATGTTGTTTTCCATGCTCTGGTCCGTTATTGGCCCATAGTGCCTGAAAAGGCCCCACTGTATCCAGTCTTCAGGTGATACGCATGCGTAACTTTTGCCACAATATTTTGACGGAAGGAAACTACACCAATCGTGGAGGGAAAGCTGATTTTACGGAGGGAAAGCTGGTATAGAGGGAGGGAAAATTCGGTTTGAAGGAGGGAAACTTCATTTTTTGGAGGAAAACACTTTTTTAGGCTTCTAACCCCTTGTTTTTAATGCGCTTATATTCCCCTAATAGTTCTATGTTCCCATCGTTCAATCAACCAAAACATTCTTAGATATTCGCTGCTCGATAGCACTCACTTATCCACAGGTACGAGGCTACCGTGTTTAGGAACTGTCATCTTCGCCTCGATAGCCCAGGCCCCCAAGCAGTCGATCCAGATCATCTAAGCCAAAAAACGAAGCCGTTACCTTGCCTGATCGCTTCGCCTTGTTATAGCTAATGGTTAAAGGCCTGCCAATCACCTCGCCTACTCTTTGTTCGAATGCAGCAATATCGACATCTTCCTGCCGATGTTCGCCCCTGGCCAGAGCCTCCAATTCACTGACAGGGATTCTTTTAGACAAAAGGCTTCTCAATAACGGTTCTCGCCTCGAATAAGGAAGTTTAGCGATCGCTCTTACATGACCAAGCGTGATTCGGGAAGGATTACGAAACCACAATCGTAGTTCGTCCTCTTCCAGGCGCATCCCTGCTCTCTTTAGATGCGTAACAACGTAAACTTTTTGAATACCGAGCGCCTTTCTAATCCGTGCGTTGGAATAGCCATCACGGGTCATCACAGACACCACATAGGCTCGTTCGGCGTCAGTTAACCCTTGGCCCGCCCTTGCGTTGTAGTGCTCAATCGCTTCTTCCGCATCGATTAGGAGCGGCAGGCTTTTACTGATAGGTGCTATATTAGTCATGTGACTAATTATAAACCAAGACAAAGGATTGCTTCAACTTGGCCGAAAGGGTTCAGGTGTTTTTACGCTTAACAATTAGTCATGTGACTAAGCAAGCCTGTTGCAGCTGCTCCACATACGACCTAACGATCCGATTTGGATGTACCCACATCATCCAGCCTTACTCCATGGTTGTTCAGGACATAGGGCTCGGCGTACGAACTGTAACCGATTGGGGCCCGCGACTGGCAAACCTCTATTTATACAAAACCTGCAGTTTGCCTCCGGCTTTTCCACATTCTGGTCGCCTCGCTATAGCCCTGCCCTCGCCTTCTAAAACCGTTGTCTGGAATGTGTTGTATATCAGCAACATGGAAAAACAAAATTTTGATGCAGAAATACTGACCCCAAGCTTTTCCAATCAAGTGTTCATTTTTGAGGATTATTGGCATTCTACGGAGGGAAACTTCAACGCGGAGCTTGGCAAGAAGTGAAGTGCGCATGGCGGAAGCGTGCAGATTAGAAGTCTAGGTCCGATTGGACCATTTGAAACAATTCATCCTCGTAGTCACGATCGTGCAGTCCTGGGTGGTTAATAATATCACCAGATTCCCGGGCCGATCGGTTCAATGCACGGCGATGCCTTGATGCCAAACCAACATACGGATCGTCCACCATTGGAACTATAGCGACCTTAGCCTCGGCATCCAATATAAGCCGGTAGCCAAGAATATTAATCGAGCAGCATTTTATGACGTTATGCTTGATTACCCTTTTATCGCGAACAACTAATCGATCGGTTGAGGCACTAGGTGCCTTTCTATCGTTTTGGAGTGCTGCCTGCTCAGTATATTGTTCTTGCTCCACATCCGAATATTTCTCAAAGCGTCGGCGCAAACCTCCGAAAAGGCTGTCGACGAATTCCTTATAGGAAAGCAATGGGGATAAGTCCAGGTGAAGGCGCGGCAAGGTTGTTCCTATCGTCTTCCCAGATTGGCCAATTCGACGGCGACACCAAAAATGAAACGCGATGATGACATCGTTGGTTTCTTTAAATATAGAAGGGTTGACCTCAAACAGGTATTTATTTGACGCAAGCCAAAGGAAGTTTACTTCGCAAAGAGAAAACTTAACGACTGTTCTCGGTTGATTCTTGTTGGCGGCATGTTGGTCCGAATAAATGCCAAAGTCGTTTAAAGCAACGAAGCGTTCCATGCCTGTAGTATTCAGGCAGCCGTAGTGATTAAGGATTTTTTCAGGCAGATTGTGAACATCGATTGCGGTCGATGCCAATCTGTTTAGCACATTGACCGTTGTTGCACTGTTGCCACCATCGTTCGGAATTCCCATGAGCTTGTGGATATGAGCGAGCTCTATGACGAACATGTTCGTGGGTGTTTCGTCGTTACGCAACATTGCGCCAATCAACTCATGGCATATACCAAGAATGGCCTCAAAATATAGAAGGTCTCGTGGGGCTGCCGGGGCAATGCCGCTTAATGTTCGGGTGGTAGTTTGAACCTGCGTTTCAAACCAGTTCACCGTTCCCGACAGGGGTTCGGTAAGAGCTCTTTTGCTGCGTTTTGCGGGGAGGGCTGCGAACAGCACCGCATGGAACAGATTGTCCATCCCCGCCTTCATGAAAAGTTCTTGCCGGGCTGACGAGATCCTCAAGCCGCTGCTGTGTTCGAGTCTCGGTAATACTTCGCCTTCCACTGAAGTCTCCGACGACCTAGCACAATGGAAGCGGTAAACGGTTCCAAATCGGCCGGAATGCGGTGATCGAACCTTGTGGACCTTGAACACGCCTTTCAGGGCCAGTTTCTCAAGCCGCTTTCTTAGCCCTATAACGCTTAAACCTGTTCGTGGCGCTATCGTATAGAGGCTGAGTTGATCGTCGGTGGCGTTGCACCAGGACATGAGATTGACGATGAAATCTCGCTGGCTCTCGTCTAGGCCCAGGCTGAGCGAGAAACTATTGATCGTTTTGATATCAAGTTGATGCTTGTTGTCCAAAAAGGGTGGTTTCTGCGTAATATTTAGACCGGTCATTAGCCTTTGGCTACCTGTATCAGCGTAAAGTCAGTTTTGGCTGTCACTCTCGAAAAAATAAAGCGCTTTTGTTTTTCTTAAGACGCCTATAAGGTGTTGTTTTATATATGTTGTTTAGCTTTTCGAGTTTTTTTAAAACCCTCTGTATTTTCATCATCCGGGTTAAGTGCTAGTCTCTTTTTATACTATTTATACCGAGGCAGCAATAATGGATGAAGCAAGCTCTCCAGCAACGATGTATAACGGAATGAGAGTGATTGCGGTTCCCTTCGAAAAAGGAGGTGTCGGAAAAACAACTATTGCCCTGTTGCTGGCCTATTTCGCCAGTTCTGGTTACTTCCCGAACATGACAAGAAAACGGGTCTGCGGAATGGATTTCGACGACCAACAAAATTTCAGTTCATGTTTTTTGAAGATGGAAAATGTTTCTGGCTTTGAAGACCGCGTGCCGCCTTTACACCCAACCTATAATGCGAACGATCCCGACGACGTAGAATGGGGAGGGCGGTCTTGCAGCACTGATTTGTATTACGGCAACCCGGTCGAGCCCTATCCAACCGCATTAGCTAATTTTGAAATTCTCCCATCTGATGGTTTGCAGATTAAGTCGTTTGAGGACGCTGAGCGATCAGCATCTCAGACATTGCTCGAGCAGATTACCAGCGAGCTTGCTAATTGGATGCACCAGCCTGACGTCCAGGAACGATATGGCATGATAATCCTTGACTGCCCGCCTGGGAAAAACCTGATAACTGCTCCCATTTTGCGAGCATGTACTGATGTGATTTTGCCGACAGAGTTGGAGCAATTTAGTATCGATGGCCTTAAGAAGATTCTGGGCGATATCGAGGGGGCCAATGCTAGTCGACGAGTCCCGATAAACATTGCGGCTATAATCGCCAATAAGTTCGATGCTCGATTATCCATGCATAAAGAGCAACTAGCCGCTCTGAAATCAAACCCTAAGACTCGGGATTATCTCGCGCCAACGCCGCTCCGGAATCTGAGTGATTTTAAATTGCCTGAAACACCTATCATGAACTCGGGCAAAGAGTTGTTTAAGCGAGGAAGCCCTGCCTATCGCATGTCTCTCAACACCATGGATCATATCTGCCAAAGGATGTACGGGCACTCAGTTAAGGTTCCAGCCAAGAAGAAGCTTAAGGCGGTTGTATGACTGGCGGTTTGAGGAGAAGCAGAAACACAAAGGAAGGGGAAGATCCAAAGCCGCGGGTCGCAGAGACAGGAGGTGAATCGATTGCCAGACCTGTATCGGCAACAAAAACCGAACAGGCCCGAATAATTGCGGAGAGACAATGGGAAGAGCAGGGCGGTGACTCGCCGGTCCGTGATGTCGCTGACGTTGAAAAGTTGCCGTTGTCTTATATTCGTTTAGACCCTGATAACGTTCGAACAAGACACATCACGCTCGCGGATCCGACAACTAATTCGTTGACGCCTGACCATGCGGATTATTTGAGCAACCAGCTATTGATCGATGGGCTAATAGAATTCGCGGAGAAGCTAAAAACGAATCCTATTTTGCAGATGCCCGCTGTGTACAAGGCTAGTGGTAAGTATTACACAGCCTACGGGGCACGGCGCTTTCTCAGTTTGCTCATTGCCTTTGGCCCGAACGCTGCTGCCGAATTTAAGGTGTATGGTCGCAAACCTCAAAATTTGGCAAGCGTGCGTTTCGCTGAGAATAACCAGCGTGAAGATCTTCCGTTGTCGGGCAAGGTATTGGAGTTCGAGAATGCCTTTAAAGAAGCGAGTGGCCGCATCGTGAGTAGGGGGGACAAGCTCACAAACGAGGCGGTGGCGCAGGAGGTCCAGAAAAGTGCACCGCTGATAGCGGTGTATCGCTACGCCATTGATACACCAGTTCTATACGCCATGATTGCTGATGGACGCGTTAGCAGCTATGCCGACATCCAGGCCATACGCAAGGCAAAAGCAAAAACAGAGACGCAAATTATAGATGTGCTGAACGCTAAGGGAGGGGAGACCCCCAAAGCCAAACCGCAACCACAAAAGAGGGCGGGTGGTCGGCCCAAGACGAGCATCTCATTTCCGAAGGTACAAGATGTCAGTGTCATGCGCCGCGTCATAAACGGCGATCTCGCTAACTTCGAATGGAAGGAGTCCGACTTCGAATCTTTCGAGGCGCTGTCGGAGAAGCTGGCTCACTGTATCAAGGCTTTGAAAGATGGGACGTGAGCAGAGTCCTGAATATGACTTTGATGAAATGGCGAAGGCTTTCGGTATCATGCGGGCGTCTTTTCGTGCATATCAAAAAAAGAGAGGGGACCGACAACTTGATGATTTTCTGCATTCAGCGTCCCGTTTTTTTGATGGGTACCCAAACCCTTTCGAATCTGATGCCGATGACGCTTTCTTACCCGGCTCTCGAGTTATACCGGAGGTGGGTATTGGTGCGCCTTCCATGGATAGATTGCGGCAAAACGAGAAGGTGCTGATTCAAAAGCTTGAGCACCTGGTTAAGGTGCAGGCGGGGGCGGAAGAATACGAACGCTGGGAAACCTTACTGCATGAGACACGTAAAAAACTCCTGAAAATGGCCAGCGTTTGATACGCATGCGTATCACCTCTCGGTATGTAACCTCTCCTTATTGATGTGATTTCAGCGGTTGGCATCAGCTCCTTCTGCGGTTATTATACTTGCAGTACCTTTTTTATATGTGGCTTATCATGATTCGATCCTTATTTCTCTTCTTGGGACTTTGCCATGCGCTCGCGGCCAATGCAGAGCTTGGGTATTTTGTCGCTCCTGATACTGTGGTGGCTGACCACCAGGAGTTCTGGGCTGGCGTTGAACTAGACGGCTGCAAGCCAAGGGTTCTGGTCAATGAAGACGATGATGTGTTCTGCGATGTGCTTTGGACGCAGCTGCCGGAAGGTGTGGCATCGGACGCCACGGAAACGCTGCTTGGCGCGGCTTCAGTGGGGGAGGGCACACATGAAATCCGTGGCAGGATATTAAAATTCAACATTTCCGATCCTACCAAACCAATCGCAGAACAACCGATTTCGCACAGCCTGCGGTCCCTCCCTTTCGAGCCTGACATTCAGTTGAGAGGGCTTCCTCTCGACCCGCTCCGTGATAACGAGGTGTGGTTGGAGTCAGGCGACAACGCGACCACAAAGTGCATTTTTTACGGAGGCCTAGAAGTTGCAACGCCACCAGATAAGATTGAGGAAGGAAAAGTATTCTGTCGCATTAACTGGGAAAACATTCCGCCTGGTTTCGCGCAAATGCGAAAAGCCAATACAAACCTGCTCAATGGCAAACTTCTCAACGCGGACACTAAGCAGATTCTCGATACGCATTTTATCTTTACCATAGAGGTTGTAGTTCCATACCAACGCGTCATTGAATCTCCTCGCTACTCCATCGATGCAAGCCTTGACGTGTTGGATAGCCCCGAACTGGGATGGGAACGAAACCAGGACAACACTTTTTTTTTGAGTGATGAAGATAGGTTTTTAACTCTTTCAGTGCCGATAACCGTCAACAACCCTTACAACGAACCAATGCTCGTGCGTCTGATTGATGAAAACGATGCTTTGTTGTCTTGGTTTCAAGCAATAAGTGCAGCACCGCTCGTTTCTAACGCTCCAGAGTACTCCCCAAGAAATATCTCCGCTGGTGTGCGGAATCCGAGTCGTACTCTGGGGCGATTGTTCAATGCATTCT
>Ga0307976_1000149_pt1 | contig 43590 bp, 40 predicted proteins | sample OrgLakmetagen919_FD_201836 | JGI IMG/M metagenome (GOLD analysis project Ga0307976, IMG submission 201836) | Saline water microbial communities from Organic Lake, Antarctica - #919 | ecosystem: Environmental > Aquatic > Non-marine Saline and Alkaline > Saline | place: Antarctica: Organic Lake... | reverse complement strand
CGTTGGTCATCTTGGCCGAGGGCAGGCGGCCGATTTCGATCCAGTGCACTTTGTGATCATCCGCCACAAACTGCTGGGCGATGGACCAGGGCCAGAACACGATGTTGTGGATGTTCATGTCCCCGGCCAGTCGCGTCGCTTTGGCGATGTTGGCCAGGGATTCGTCGACGGCGATGACTTCGACATCTTTCAGATAGTGGGCCAGTTCCATCGCGCGCTGGCCGGACTGGGCACCGCACACCATGATGCGAAGGGTGTCCGGTAGCTGTTCGGTGGTTATGCCGAGTTCCGTGGCCATCATGATTTTCAGGCTGGTTTCGGAGCGATAGGCGAGCGTGGTCCAGTTGGGCCAGGCCTGGGGAACGTCAGTTTTGTCCAGGCATAATTCTTCCGTTTTCTCGTCAAAATTCTGCTTGATGGCCTCTTCCGCGGCGCGGTTGTAGTAGCTGGCCGCCATAACCGGTTGCAGGGCGACGGGCCAGTCCACCAGGTTCCAGCGGCCAAGCTGCACTGCAAATTTCTGGTGGAACATGGCCCCGTACATGGCACTGATGACCAGAGAGCCAATCATGCCGTCCTGTGCCTCACCCATGGCCAGTTGCGCGCAGATGCTGTCGTTGATGGCCGAGACCAGGCGCTCTTCGTCGTCTTCTGCTGTCAGCGCATAGCCGGTGCGGTCGGCGTACACGGCCAGGGCCAGCGCCAGTGGCTGGAGCTCGTCCCGCAGTTCAACGGTTTGCGCGACTTCGGCGATGATGGCGCGGCGGAGCAGGGTGACCAGCTCTTCCACGGCCGGGTCCGGCATCAGGGTTTTTTCCAGGGCCAGGATCAGCAGTTCGTCTTCGCAGGCGGCGTCCAGGGCCACCTGGGCATTCGGGTTTTCCAGATCGTATTGCTGGCGGATGATTGCCGCTATGAAACGACCAATTTCCTGGTGAGGCAGGCCGTGGTGGCGTAACAGGAGGATGGCGTCCCGGGCCAGCTTTGTGTCCGCTTTCTGCACGTCCAGATGTTCGGCGCAGGTCAGCATGCCGCTGTAGATGGATGGCCATTCCAGGCCGGTTTCCAGCAATTTGCGGTAATGCAGGTAGGCCACATCGAACTGACCCTGCAAACGCTTGGCATGGGCAACCCCGCAGAAAGCGGCGGCGGATTGCCGGTCCATTTCCAGCGCCTGGATGAAATACTGCTCCGCCAGGGCGGGGCGCTCGGACTTGATGGCCCAGTAGCCAAGGTTGGTAAACTGCTGAGGCTGGGCCGGGTCCTGGCTGAGGCTGTCGGTGAACAGGGTGTGTGCTTTCTCAAGCGCCCCGTCATCCAGTTCGACACGCCCCAGCAAGCCCAGCGCAACCCCATTGCCTGGCTCTTGCGCCAGCACTTCCTCCAGGTAATGGCGGCATTCATGCCGTGCCTTGAGGCGCTGCCCCAGTGAAACAGTGCTGTTGGATTCACCGTAGGCCAGGTTTGCCTGCAGCAGAAGCCGCGCGATATAAGCCTTTTGTGCGTCGGTGGCGTGAACGTTGTGCTGTGCTTGCATGGGACACCTCATAAAACCCGCCGCGGCAACCAGAGCGGCAATGGTCTGCAGTTTTTTTGACGTTTTGCAGTGCTTTGGGGATAGCTTTGCGAAAGGCATGCCAGTTTATAACCCGTAGGTCGGATTAGCCGAAGGCGTAATCCGACATTAGGTAGCCCTCTGCCTCTGGTGCCTGGCCCCGGCGGCGGGGGACCCTTTTCTTTGGAAAAAGAACTCGCTTCGCTCAGACACCTTTTTCTGGCACAAAAGGGTCCCCCACCCCCGGACCGATCAGGCCATTGCAAATAGGCTGGGGTCAGACCCCAGTGCATTTGGTTAGGCAAAATGTCTTGGGGTCTGACCCCAGTTACACAGTTACGGATAACTCTAGACTCACAAACACCGTGCAACTATAATTCAGTTGCAATAAATGATCAGGATGATCGAATGGTAAACAAGGACAAGTTCCGGGAGCGGCTTCTGCGCAAGCAGACTCCCAAGAATATCAGCTGAAACGAGCTCAGAAACTTTCTTTTAAGTTTGGGGTTTGAGGAAGAGCAGGGCAGTGGATCTCGCGTCCGTTTTTACAAAGCAGGCGAATCCGGAGACAGGGGCTTGATGATCCGGCTACACAGGCCCCATCCCGATAAAGTGTGTGGGCCGCTAATGGTCAAAGATGTGGTTCAGACCTTAAAAGCGTGGGAGCTGCTATGAACAGCAAAGTATTAAAATACAAAGGTCAAATTGGCTCGATTGAGCATGATCTGGATCGTGGCGTGCTCTATGGAAAGTTGTTGTTCATACAGGACCTGGTGACTTATGAAGCTGAGAGTTTGAGAGGTCTGGAGCAGGAATTTCGAGTGTCAGTTGATGAATACCTGACAGACTGCGCTGAGCTGGGCATTAAACCGAACAAACCATTTAATGGCTCCTTCAACATCCGGATCGGCAGAGAGCTTCATCGTAAACTGGCTATCAAGGCTGCAGGAGAAGGGATGGGCTTGAACGAGGCAGTTCAGCGCGCCGTAGAAAGTTTCATCACCCAATCTGACAATTCGGAACACCGGACGTTGGATTAGCCGAAAGCGTAATCCGACATTCTGCATCCCGGCGACTGTGGTGTCTGGCCCGGCGGTGGTTACCTTTTCTTTGAAAAAATAACTCGCTGCACTCAGACACCTTTTTCTGACAGAAAAGGTACCCCCACCGCCGGGCCGATCAGGCCTTTGGGGTCAGACCCCGGTGCATTTGGTTAGGCGAAACGTCTTGGGGTCTGACCCCAATTAAGCACTGAAGCACTGAAGCACTGAACGAGGTGTAATGTACATACAAACGTAAATACAAGGATGTATAATGCGCTTTGAATGGGATGAAGCGAAGAATGTTGCCAATATTCGAAAACATGGTATCGACTTTAAAGACGCGGTGGACATATTCGACCGCCCGATGCTGGCTGCAATTGACGAGCGGTTTTCGTACCACGAAGGGCGGTGGGCGGCGATTGGTCTGGTACGACAAATCATTGGTGTTGTTGTGTATACCGAAAGATGCGGCGATGTCATTCGAATCATATCAGCCCGAAAGGCAGCCAAGCGCGAGGTGCGGCTTTATGAACAAAAAATCTAGAACCGACTGGGAACGACTCGCGGAACTGGATGATAAATCCATCGATACCAGTGACATTCCTGAACTGGATGATGCTTTTTTTGAGAAAGCAGAGCTACGAGTACCAGCAAAACAACCGGTAACGCTGCGTATTGATGAGGACGTGCTTGCCTGGTTCAAATCGCAGGGAAAGGGGTACCAGACTCGTATTAACAAGTTACTGCGAGAGTATATGGAGAGTCAGTCTTCGCGGAGGTGAGCCTAGTGGCTGCCCCGGGAGATATCAGCCTTCCATTATCCACTCAGCAAGACTGCGTTTGAGGCCCTGAAGTCTATTGTCGGATAGTTTGCCAAGCTTGCCAATTAAAAGGGAGCCGTCGAGGACAGCAATTCTTGAAAGCCGGAATACGCTGGAAGTCTTTAAGCCTGAGCCTTTGAATTCTGGATCTGTGTTCGGGAGTACCCAGTCCAGATCAGGATTGAACTGATTTAACTGGGACGAGATCATGCAAACCAGCCAATCATCATGGCTGTTGTCGAGTCTTCGCAGGAGCAGAACAGGTCGCTTTTTGCTTTTTGCCAAGTTCGTGAACGGAAATGGCATTAGAGCGATATCGCCCGCCTGCTTCATTACCAGCGCTCCTGAACGTCATCATCCGAGTAGAGTTCGGGTTCATCTTCAATACCAAGCATAGCTTGCTCTATGCTCATGGCTTTGAAGTCTTTTTCAGTCCAGTCGCCATGCGATGCTTGTTTTCTGCTGCCGTAGCGCTGCTCTAGGAAGGCGGCAAAATCGATTACTTCTTGCTGCATGGCTGGCGGTAAACGACTAACCATGCTGATAAGCTCGTCGAGTTGCATTCAAAAAGGCCCCGCGTGTTTATAGTGCAGTTCTCTTTAAGTTATCACAACTTGCGCTTTGTGGTTAGATGGCTGTAAGCAACTGACAATTGGGGTCAGACCCCAATACATTTGCCGCATTAAAATGTCCTGGGGTCTGACCCCAAAATGACGGGAGGGTTATGCCCAAGCCAAGCAACAAGGTGTATCAGGTCAAAGTGTCGCTCAGTGGTGCAAAGCCTGCTATCTGGCGGCGCTTGCTGATTGAGCCGGATACTACATTTCAGGACCTCCACCGCATTATTCAGGTCGCCATGGGCTGGCAGGCCTCGCATCTGCATCTGTTCCAGGCCCCTGACGGCACCCTGATTGGCGACCCGGCTGAAGACTTCGACGGCATGCTCAGTTTCCGGGATGAAACTGTCGTGCCTGTCTCTACTGTGCTCACCAAAGAAGGCCAGGCGCTGAAGTATGAATACGATTTTGGGGACAGCTGGGAGCACCAAGTTACCCTTGAAAAGATTCTGCCGACAAGGGGAGACCAGCCACTGCCCCGATGCGTCGAAGCCGTGCGCCAATGCCCGCCGGAGGATGTCGGTGGTCTGCCGGGCTTTGATGATTTTCTGGAAGCCATGGAAGATATGGCCCACCCAGAACATATCGCGGTTCGTGAATGGCTAGGTGAGTGGTTCGATCCCGAATTTGTGGATCTTGAGCAGATCAATGAGGACCTACAGAGGCTTGAAGCGTTTTTCGAGGATGAGGATTTCGACACCGCCTCGACTGACCTCCAGGGCCTGACACCGGACCAGGTCTATGACTTACTGGAAGATCCACTGAATTGTCGCTCGGTGTTCAATCCGCTTTTCAACGCGGAAGTGGTAAATCGGGAGCTTCATAACGCCCCGGTTATGCGCATGGTGAAGGCCCTGATTGAAGCAATGGGCGATAAGGGCATACGCTTGACGGGGAAAGGGAACCTGCCCTTGCGATATGTCCAGGCGATGATTGAGGCGGGTGGGGAGGACGTCGTCCTGCCTTTTGCCCGATACGGCGGAGTGCGCTCGGAAGAGCATGTACTGGCCGTTAACCTTACTAGGTTGTTGCTGGAAATTGCCGGTTATACCAAGAAACCAAAGGGCGTTCTGTCCCTGAAGAAAACCGCCAGAACCCGGCTTGAGAAAAAAGGCTGGATGACGGTTTATTACGACCTGCTATTCACAGCCCTGTCCAAGTTCAACTGGTCGTGGATGGACCACCGGGAAGGCCTGGAAGAGGTGCAATTCATCGGCCCCTTCTGCTTCTGGTTGCTGTCTGAAAAGGGCGACCAGTGGCGCCCGGTGCAGGAATACCTGGATAACATGCTGAAAGCCTTCCCCCGGCTACCGCTTGCGGTCCAACCGGTCTGTTATATGAGCGACGAAGATCAGGTTGGCTCGGCAATGCGCTTCCGGATGCTCGGACTTTACCGTCTTCTGGGCCTGATCGATCTGAAACCCGAACACACCCGGCTGATGGAAGAGGGGCAGCAGTCGATGCGGCGGACGGCGTTGTTTGAGGGAATGTTTGTGCGTGAGTGAGAGATTGGGGTCAGACTCCAAAAACCAGGCTATGGCCTGATGGTTGCGGTGCCTGGCCCGGCGGCGGGGGCAACTTTTCTTTGGAAAAAGAACTCGCTGCGCTCAGACACCTTTTTCTGGCAGAAAAGGTACCCCCGCCCCCGGGCCGATGAGGCCACGCCGAAACACATCATTAAACCCCGTAGGTCGAATTAGCGAAGCGTAATCCGAAAAAGCTCTCCATCCGAGCCCCCAAACCAAAACAGCCGAGCTTCGGGCCCGGCTGTTTTGGTTGCTTGAGGAAGGTTGACTATTAACCCTGCAACAACTGCAACACCTGCTGTGGCCTGGCGTTTGCTTGCGCCAGTACCGACAGACCAGCCTGCTGTAGAACCTGGGTGCGGGCCAGTTCGGCGGATTCGGCGGCAAAGTCAGCGTCGCGGATTCGGCTGTTGGAGGCGGAGAGGTTTTCTGATGTTGTAGCCAAGTTAGCGATTGTGGATTCGAATCGATTTTGAACTGCACCGAGGTCGGCACGAAAGCCATTTATTTTGTCGATGGCATAGTCGATAGTAATCATAGCAAGATCAGCGCCATCTCTGGTTGAGATGTCGACCATGTTTGCCGACTGTGTGTTGGTCTCTGCAGTCGCGTCGATTTGCGTTGTTAGATCATTCGCCTCACCAAAGATGCCATTCGAGTTCAAATCAGTATCAATGGTTATGCTGAAATCCTCACCGAAATTCTTGGAGAAAATAATTTCGTCGTTATCGGCATTGAGGTTGGCATTTATGCCAGTTTCATTGCTGAGGGAGTTTACCTGGCTAACAATATCGTTTAGTGATGTTGCATCGCTTATGTCCAGTTGTTCTCCGTTGAGATCGATACGGAAATCAAAGGTATCTCCATCTTTAAAGCGGTCGACGAGCGTTTTGCCTGTTTGACCTGCAACATCAACGGTCTGTCCAAATGTGAGAGGTGGGACACCACCATCGGAAATAGTGGCAGAGATGTTGACGGGGTCACTATTATTGTTGGTGAATACAAGATTCGGGTCAGTAAAGTCGAATGAAACTCCTGTTCCAGAAAGAGCGTTTGTAAGTCTGGTTTCAAATTCAGCCTGTGTGGTAACTCCTTCAAAATCAACATCCAGCTCTCGGCCGTCGATGGAAATTGAGCCTTCTAAGTTACCTGTAGCAAAATTGAAATCTGTCAAATCCAAGGCCGTGAGTGGATCCCCTCCAGCGAGCGTAGCGTTCGATTGCGTGGCTGATACCGGGTCTACAGCATCAGCCGAAAGTGCAATGTTCGCTTCCACGCTATCTTGACGTGAGTTGATAAAGTTCAGTTGATCTCCCGCAGCTTCAACGGTTATACCCTCAAGGGCGGCATCATCTGGCGGGGTGAGACCTGAAATGGCCGCTCTAAGGGCGCTTGCAACATCTTCAAGGCTTTCGTAGTCGGCCGCTGTGCTGTCGTCTAATAGCTCAACTCCGTTAACCGTCACTGGTCCGGTGATTGAGCGCCCTGGCGCATCAAAAGCTTGAAAGTTCGCCGGAATATTGGCGCTCAACGTTTCTCCATCTTCAAAATCGCTGATTGGAGTGGCGCCAAACTCTTGGCTCTCTATAACGGTGGCTCCCAGTTGGCTTCCACGAGAATCTAGCCCACTTACGGCGATAGTCTCACCCGTGTTCGCGCCGACCTGGAAAGTTTGCGTCGCAAAGGTGCCATCAAGAACTTTGAGACCATTAAATGAAGTCTGGCTAGCTATACGATTGATTTCCTCAATACGCTGCTGAACTTCCTGATTGAGGGCTTGTCTGTCGGAATTGCTGTTTGTGGCGTTGGCAGATTGAACTGCCAGCTCACGAATCCGTTGCAGGTTGTTGGTAATCTCATCCATCGCACCTTCGGCGGTCTGAGCCAAGGAGATGCCATCGTTGGCGTTCCTTTGCGCTTGATTAAGGCCAGAAATTTGAGATTGAAAACGCTCGGAAATAGCGAGACCAGCCGCATCATCTTTGGCAGAGTTGATACGCAGGCCTGAGGACAGCCGCTCAAGGGCAACGTTAGCCTGTCCCTGAGATGAATTCAGATTACGCTGCGCATTCAGCGAAGCAATGTTGGTGTTAATGACCTGAGGCATATCTTTTCTCCCTGCTCAGAGATGCCGGTAACCCGGTGCCCGATCAAAATGGACGCCTTGCCGGCGGAAATTCGTTAAATTGCCGTTTTGCAGGGGAATAAGCGAAGGGTGTGCCAGCTTTCGAGTTTTCAGTTTATGAGTCTGTTTTTAATGGATTTTCGATGTCAAAATTCTGTATGCAAGACTGCGGCGCGCCATAGTAATGCCGCCAGGAAGGGAACCAATTTGCCGGTTTTACATTTGTTAACAAAAACGACAGGTTTTTTTCTAAAGCAACCGTATCGAGTGCCGTTAAGTGAAGTAACAGGGCGGCGCTCCCAACCAAAAAACGAGCGCCAGACCTTTCCTACGAAATAACGACATCAGTCGAAGGAGAAGCATCATGGCTCTCGGTATCAACACTAACGTAGCCTCACTGTCCGCTCAGAACCAACTGAGCAAGTCTCAAGGTATGAACGACCAAGCTCTGGAGCGTTTGTCCTCTGGTCTGCGGATCAACTCTGCTAAAGATGATGCAGCTGGTCTGGCGATCTCTACTCGTTTCCAGTCTCAGATTTCCGGGCTTAACGTGGCTCAACGGAATGCTAATGATGGTATTTCACTGGCGCAGACTGCTGAAGGCGCGCTGGATGAAATTACCAATAACCTGAGCCGGATTCGTGAGCTGTCCGTTCAGGCAGCAAACGCTACAAACAGTGCTTCCGACCGCGAAGCGTTGGACGATGAAGTTCAGCAGCGGATCGAGGAAATTGATCGTATTTCCAGTCAAACAGCTTTTAACGGCCTTAAGGTGCTGGATGGTAGTTTTAAGGAGCAAAACTTCCAGGTTGGCGCTAATGCGGGTGAGACTATTGGTGTTGATCTGACAACCAGTACTCGCTCTGGTTCTATTGGTGGTGTTGCTTCACAGAGCTTGGGAATTGACTTTGACTCCGGTAATAATACCATTAATGACGGTGAAAATATTCAGCTTACCATTGGTGATGGGGATCAACAGACGATCGAGTTTACTGGCAACGAAGAATCGATTGGCGATGTGGTAGATCAGATCAATAGCCAACTAGACGGCGCCTCGGCCGTACTAAATACCGCTGGCGAAGGTATCGATATCCTTTCGAGCGAGAAGATTAGTGCTGTGACTACGACCGTTACTGATACCATCGACGTTGCATCAGGTGCGGGCTCAGAAGCAACAGTTGCTGAGTCGCTAAATGACGCAGATGTCACCGATGTGCGCAACGCCAACGAAATGATCGTTCGTGTTGATGGCGCACTGGATACCGTTAACGAATTACGCGGCCAGCTGGGTGCGGTTCAAAACCGTTTTGAGTCCACCATTGCGAATCTGAGCACGTCTGTAGAGAACCTCAGCGCCTCCAACAGCCGTATCTTGGACGCTGACTTCGCCGCAGAAACTGCCAACCTGGCGAAATCCCAGGTGCTGCAGCAAGCCGGTATCTCCGTGCTGTCCCAGGCAAATGCTCGTCCCCAGCAGGTACTTTCTCTGCTCCAGTAAGCTAAGTTGAAAAGATTGAAAAGAGCGGCCCTGGCCGCTCAAGTTACCGGCCAGCCTGCCGTTAAATGAAACAAAGGCAGAGCAAAACACCTGCTGGCCCGGACTCGAAATTCAAAGGAGAAGCATCATGGCTCTCGGCATTAATACCAACGTTGCATCACTCAGTGCTCAAAACCAGTTGAACAAGTCTCAGAGCATGAACGACCAGGCGCTGGAGCGTTTGTCGTCTGGTCTGCGCATCAATTCCGCAAAAGACGACGCAGCTGGCTTGGCGATTTCTACTCGTTTCCAGTCTCAAATTTCCGGCTTAAATGTGGCGCAGCGGAATGCCAATGATGGTATTTCGCTGGCGCAGACAGCGGAAGGCGCTCTGGATGAGATTACGAACAACCTGCAACGCATTCGTGAGTTGTCGGTTCAGTCCGCGAACGCCACGAACAGTGCTTCCGACCGCGAAGCGCTGGACGATGAAGTTCAGCAGCGTATTCAGGAAATTGACCGGATTTCAACTCAGACAGCGTTTAACGGTCTGAATGTACTGGATGGCACTTTCAAGGAGCAGAACTTCCAGGTGGGTGCGAATGCCGGCGAAACTATTGGTATTGACCTGACTCAAAGCACCCGGTCAGGAGCCATTGGTGAAGTTGTTAATACAGAACTGGCAGTAGACTTTTCCAGTGGTAACGCAGTGGCTGCGGATTCTACAGTTGCAATCGAGACAACTGATGGAACGGACACGGTTACTCTTACAGGCGATGAAACCACTGCGCAGGATTTGGCCGATACAATCAATAGCCAAATGGAAAGCTCCAATGCTTACGCTTCGGTAAACGAGAGCACTGGAGAGTTGCGAATTGCTACATCGGCAGATGAACTGACGTCGGTAACTTATGCGGAGGTGTCAGGCAGTGCTGGTGTCCTTGCGAATTTGACTTCTGGCAATGCAGTAACTGCGACTTCTGGCAGTCTTGATGATGCAAACATCACAACCGTTGGCTCAGCCAACGAAATGATCCTGCGTGTAGACGATGCCCTGAGTTCTGTGAATGACCTTCGCGGTGAGCTGGGTGCAGTGCAAAACCGCTTCGAATCCACCATTGCGAACTTGAGTACCTCTGTGGAGAACCTTAGCGCGTCTAACAGCCGTATCCTGGACGCTGACTTTGCCGCAGAAACTGCCAACCTGGCGAAATCCCAGGTGCTGCAGCAAGCCGGTATCTCCGTGCTGTCCCAGGCGAATGCTCGTCCCCAGCAGGTACTGTCTCTGCTCCAGTAAGTTGAGTTGAAAAGATTGAAAAGAGCGGCTCGGGCCGCTCAAGTTACCGGCCAGCCTGCCGTTAAGTGAAACAAAGGCAGAGCGAACCACCGCTGGCCCGGACTCGAAATTTAAAGGAGAAGCATCATGGCTCTCGGCATTAACACCAACGTTGCATCACTCAGTGCTCAAAACCAGTTGAACAAGTCTCAGAGCATGAACGACCAGGCACTGGAGCGTTTGTCCTCTGGTCTGCGCATCAACTCCGCCAAAGACGACGCGGCTGGGTTGGCGATTTCCACCCGTTTTCAGTCCCAGATTTCCGGACTGAATGTGGCGACCCGTAACGCGAACGACGGTATCTCCTTGGCACAGACCGCAGAGGGAGCTCTGGATGAGATCACCAATAACCTCAGCCGTATTCGTGAGCTGTCTGTTCAGGCGGCCAACGCCACCAATAGTGCTTCAGACCGGGAAGCGTTGGACGACGAAGTTCAGCAGCGTATTGAAGAGATTGACCGAATCTCCAGCCAGACCGCCTTTAACGGTTTGAAAGTGTTGGATGGCAGCTTCAAGGAGCAAAACTTCCAAGTGGGTGCCAATGCCGGCGAAACCATTGGGGTTGACCTGACAACCAGCACTCGTTCTGGGGAAATTGGTGGAATTGCCGCGCAGAATATGGCTGTTGACTTTTCTGGCAGTAACTCGATTGCAGAGGATGATACGCTAAAACTCACGATTGGAGATGGTGATGAGCAAACCGTTACATTTACAGGAAATGAAGATTCGATAAATAAAGTAATAGATCAGATCAACAGTCAGCTAGATGGTGCTTCTGCGGTTCTTAATACCGACGGAACTAGCATTGATATTCTTTCCAGTGAAGACATAACTGGGGCTGCAGTCGATAATACCGGAGGTGTGTTGACCGCTGGAGGTGATGCTACAGTGGGCGAGTCACTCAATGACGCTGACGTTACAGATGTTCGTAATGCAAATGGGATGATTGTCCGTGTTGATGGCGCGCTAGACACTGTCAACGAATTGCGTGGCCAGCTCGGTGCAGTTCAAAACCGCTTCGAGTCCACCATCGCCAATCTAAGCACTTCTGTAGAGAACCTCAGCGCCTCCAATAGCCGTATCCTAGACGCTGATTTCGCCGCAGAAACTGCTAACCTGGCGAAATCCCAAGTGCTGCAGCAGGCCGGTATCTCTGTCCTGTCTCAGGCGAACGCCCGCCCACAGCAGGTCCTGTCCCTCCTGCAGTAATCGGGGCATAGCGGTACAAGCCGGGGCTTCTCTGATAAAGAGCAGTCCCGGTTTAACGCCGTTTGAGGATAGCGAGGTGAGCTATGAATGACGTTAACCTGAACAGCCCGGATCTGAAATTGGTTCGTACCAGTGAGCAGACACCGGCAAGGGCAATGTCGTCATCTCAGGCAGAGGGCAGGAACGCCTCAGCCCAGGTTGCACCTTCATCGGCTGGCCGTGTGGACCGTGCTCAGTCTCCCAGCCAGGCTCAGGAGCCTTCGAAAGCCGAGCGGCTTGAGAATCGCAACGAAGCCCAGCGGGAGCAACTGGATGACGCGGTATCGCAACTGAACGACTTCGTTCAGAACGTCCAGCGGGATCTGCAGTTTGAAGTGGATAACGATCTGGGGCAGACGATTGTAAGAGTCGTCGATCAGTCTACCCAGGAAGTGATTCGCCAGATTCCGGATGAGGTTGCATTGAGGTTGGCAGAGAACTTGCAGCAGGACGAACCGCTGACGTTGTTTAACATCAAGGTGTAAGGGCTTGCCGCTTTTAGATTGATGGGAATGACGGGATTTCAGCACCGCCGCACCCGAGAGGGGCCGGCGGTGTTCTGCGTTTTGAGCGGGGAAAGATTGCGGGTTACTTGTTGTTACAAATTGGCAGGTGAAAAAGGCAAAGTTTTGCCGCTTTCTGCCGATAAACTGGACAGTATCGAATTGAGCCCCCTTGAGGAGGCATGGTTATGGCAAGCATTTCATCGTTGGGTATTGGCTCTGGGGTTCTCACCTCTGATTTGGTTGATCAGCTGGTTGAAGCAGAGCGTGGGCCCAAGGAACAGCGCCTGGACTTCAAGAGTGAGCAGACAGATGCCAAGCTGTCTGCCTATGGGCAGCTTCGCAGCGCTGTAACAGAATTGCGCCTGCCGATGCGTCAGCTGGGTTCTGCCGATGCCATGCGGTCTTTTTCGGCTTCGTCTTCGGGGGCGGGTGTTTCCGCTTCTGTGGATAGCAGCATTGCCAGCCGGGGCACTTATAATCTTGATGTGTCACAGATGGCTCAGGCCAGTGCTATGGCTTTCCAGGAACTGGCGGACCGGGATTCTACCAGTGTAGGCAGTGGCACGCTTACGTTAGCTGTTGGTGACAAGTCCACCGATATCACCATTGATGAAAGCAACGACACGCTCCAGGGCCTGGCGAATTCAATCAACGATTCTGATGCGGGAGTGTCTGCCAGCATTATTAATACCGGTAGCGGCTATCGCCTGGTGCTGTCTTCTGATGAAACCGGCTCCGCCAATGCGATCAACATGAGTACGGATGCCGCCGGTGGGTCCGCTCTTGCGAATTTTGTCACCGCTGCAGAGGAAACCACGCCGGCCCAGGATGCCAAGTTCACCATTAATGGCATCGAAGTTACCAAGGGAAGCAATACCGTTGATGATGTGGTCGATGGTGTTACCTTTGATATCACCAGCACAGGTGTCTCAACCGTAAAAGTCGAGCAGGATACCGGTGCGGTTGCAGAGCGAGTTCAGGCATTTGTCGACAAGTTCAATGCGCTTCAGAACACTGTCAGCGAACTGACCAGCTTCAACGCCGATACGGGCGAGGCAAGTGTTCTGACGGGTGATTCGACAGTCCGGAATATTCAGAATCAGCTCAAGCGTGTGCTTTCCGATATTGTGCCGGGCCTGGAAAACGCCAACGTGCGCAGTCTTGCGGATGTGGGTATCTCCACCAATTTCGAAACCGGCGAGCTTCAATTTAACAGCCAGCGTTTTCAGCAACAGCTGGTGGAAAATCCGGACGACGTGACGGCTCTGTTCGCGGAACAGGGCCGGGCGACGGACCCCCAGGTTGAGTTTGTTCGCAGTGGCTCCAATACCCAGCCGGGTGACTACAACATCAATGTCTCGCAGATGGCGACCCGTGGCGCACTGAACTATGACCTCAGTGGTGTTGCTGGCGATATTGCTGTTGGCGCCGACAGCTCTATGACTTTCCGGGTAGATGGCGAGACGGATGCCACTATTTCCGTCGCTGAAGGTACATACACGAAAGAAGAGTTTGCGGCGGCACTGCAGGAGCAACTGAGCAACAATTCTGCACTGAATGCAGCTGGTCGCTCTGTCCAGGTCGACTATGATGGCGCAGGCAATCTCGCGTTTACCTCGAATCGGTTTGGCAGCGAATCAAACATTAGTCTGACCTCAGTCTCGGGTGTTAATGACCTGACTACGAAAACGGGAGATGCCGGTCTGGATGTTCAGGGCACCATCAACGGCCAGGCAGCTCAGGGTGACGGCCAGGTTCTGTTCCTGGGGAGCAGTGATGGCGGCGATGCCGCTGGCCTGCAGATTCGTATCACCGGCGGTGAGCTGGGAGACCGTGGCTCGGTCAAGTTCATTGAAGGTATCAGTGAGCGCTCGGTGGAGACCATCACCGGCATTCTCGGTGCAAATGGTGCCCTGGACTCACGTACCAGCAACCTTAACCGTGAACTTGAGCGTATTCAGGAAGACAGAGTCGACCTGGAGCGCCGGATCCAGTCCTATCAGGAGCGTTTGGTCAGCCAGTTCAGCGCTGCGGATTCCTTGATCTCCCAGCTGAACAATACACGTGATTATGTAAGCCAGCAGCTCGCAGCCCTGGCCCCGCAGAACAACAGAGACAACTAAGCTGGCTACACTGAGTTGTAGCCGGGCCCGTACAAAGCAAAACTGGCACGCTTGCCGGTGAATGAAGAGGTAAATTATGAACGGTTTGCAGGCTTATCAACGCGTGAACACCCAGACAAGCATTACCGATGCAGATCCGCACAAGCTGATCCAGCTGCTTTATAACGGTGCCCTGGAACGCATCAACATGGCCAAGGCCCGGATGCAGGCCAGAGACTATGAAGGTAAAGGTAAGCTGGTTTCCAAGGCCATTGAAATCATCGGTGGCCTGCGTGGCTTCCTGGATTTCGAGAAGGGTGGTGAACTGGCTGTGCGTCTCGAATCGCTGTATGACTACATGGAGCGCACGTTGTTTGAAGCCAACGCGAAGAACGATGTTGCCAAGCTTGATGAAGTAGCCGACCTGCTCAGGTCCATCAAGGATGGTTGGGACGGTATCCGCGAGCAGGCGACCTCTCAGCAACAGCAGGCAGTCTGACTTAAAGTCTGTGTCCGAAAACGGCCCGTTTACGGGCCGTCTTTTTGGTTGATCGGCTGGATTTTAAAACAAGACGACCCAACGTCCGGAACATTTTGCCAATGCTGTCTCGCACCTCCCGGTTTCCGGTTTTTATCGCCAAGTGTCTTTTTGTCGCCAGCATTCTGGTTTCCTCTGCGTCCGCCGATGATGCCGTCACTTTTTCCATTCCGGATGTCTGGCCGTGGGCCTACGAAGACGGTGATGGCGAGCTGCATGGTAGCCTTATTGACGTGGCCCGCCGACTCTCCGACAAGACAGGCATTCCGGTGGTCCCCAGATTAAGACCGCTGCGACGAGCGATTGTTGAGCTGCAAGCCGGGGCTGTGAATTTCAGCATTCTGTTCCAGAATCCGAAGCTGGATATTGAGGCAGTCAACGTCTCTTCGGTGACCCAGGTGAACATTCTGCTGGCCGCCAAGGCGGAGTCCGATTACCCACTGACACTGGATGAGTTGAAAGGCAAAAGGGTGGCTTATATTCGTGGGACCTACCTCGGAGAGGCTTTCGAGAGGAATGAAGAGGTCGAGAAAGTACCTGTAGGTGCCATCAGCCAGGCGGTGGAGCTGCTTTCCCTGGGCCGGATTTCGGCGATTCTGGCCAGTGACCACAATATTTACCGAACTCTTTCCTCCCAGAATCTGAGCCGGGACCTGTTGCGATATAGTGAACATGTGCCCGGCCTGAACGGTACGCTGTACATGTCTCGCATCGCCAGCCGGCCAGAGGCGGCCCGCAAGTTTGGCGCCGCCGTTAAACAAATGGAAGCTGATGGCGAACTTCACCAGATTTTTTATGGCAAGGCCCCGCGCGCCTACAAACACGCCACCCTCCTTTCCTCTCAATAGCCATTCCTCTCGCTGTCCCGTACAATATGGCGCTTATTTTCGATACATCCATTCTGTTCAGTCTGGAGCAAGGGCATGTCTGATATTAAGAAGGTGGTGCTGGCCTATTCCGGTGGCCTGGATACCTCGGTAATCGTTCGCTGGTTGCAGGATACCTATGAGTGTGAGGTGGTAACCTTTACCGCCGATATTGGCCAGGGCGAGGAAGTGGAACCCGCGCGCGCGAAGGCCAAGGCGCTGGGTGTTAATGAAATTTACATTGAGGACCTGCGCGAGGAATTCGTGCGTGACTACGTGTTCCCGATGTTTCGCGCCAATACCATTTATGAAGGGGAGTATCTGCTGGGTACCTCTATCGCCCGCCCGCTGATCTCCCGCCGGCTGATCGAGATTGCCAATGAAACCGGCGCCGATGCCATTTCCCACGGTGCCACCGGCAAGGGCAACGACCAGGTGCGTTTCGAGCTGGGCGCCTATGCCCTGAAGCCGGGTGTGAAGGTGATTGCGCCCTGGCGTGAGTGGGATCTGAACTCCCGCGAGAAGCTGCTGGACTACTGCGACGAGCGCAATATTCCGGTGGAGAAGAAGAAGGGCAAGTCGCCTTATTCCATGGACGCCAACCTGCTGCATATCTCCTATGAAGGCATCAACCTGGAAGATCCCTGGGCGGAAGCCGAAGAGGATATGTGGCGCTGGAGTGTTTCCCCGGAAGCGGCCCCTGACACGCCCACCTACATTGAAGTGACCTATGAGAAAGGCGACATCGTCGCGATTGATGGCCAGGCCATGAAGGCCCATGAAGTTCTCGAGCACCTGAACAAGGTGGGCGGCGATAACGGTATTGGCCGCCTCGACATTGTTGAGAACCGCTACGTCGGCATGAAGTCCCGTGGCTGCTATGAAACGCCGGGTGGCACTATCATGCTGCGGGCTCATCGTGCGATCGAATCCATCACGCTGGATCGCGAAGTGGCCCACCTGAAAGACAGCATCATGCCGCGCTATGCGGAAGTGATTTACAACGGTTACTGGTGGTCGCCGGAGCGTGAGGCGCTGCAGGCGTTGATCGACCAGACCCAGGCCTATGTCAACGGCACGGTTCGTTTGAAGCTGTACAAGGGCAATGTCGACGTGGTTGGTCGCAAGTCTGATGACTCGCTGTTCGATGAAAAGATCGCAACCTTTGAGGAAGATCAGGGCGCCTACGACCAGAAAGACGCGGAAGGCTTTATCAAGCTGAACGCGCTGCGTTTGCGGATTGCGGCCGGCAAGGGCCGGAAGCTCTGATAACAGGCATAAAAAAAGCCAGCTCAATGAGCTGGCCTGAAAACAAGGAAAGAACGAAAGTGCCTGAAAAATTCGCTTATCCGGAGGTTTAAGCGGCCCATTTGGCGGCGGAGGTACAACTCGGATCCTCCGCCATGGGCGGAAACTGCTTAATTCCACAATTCCAGAATAGGGCCTTCCGTCCGCCACGTCTGTGCGTGATCTGTATCCTCTTGTTACGGATTGTTCAAGCCTTCTGTGGGATTTCCGGGACGGTTTCACTGAACTGAATTTGGCACCTTGAGTAATCAGGGTCGCTAGTATAAATTTTTGTGATTGCCCTGACGCGAATACATGCAAAAAGTGAGAATACGTCATGCCTTCTTTTGACATCGTTTCTGAAATCGATATGCACGAAGTCACCAACGCGGTGGACCAGGCCAAACGCGAGCTGGGTAACCGCTGGGACTTCAAGAACGTTGAGGCCGACATTGAGCTGGATGACAAAGGCATTACCATCAGCGCCGAGCAGGAATTCCAGCTGGAGCAACTGATGGATATGCTGCGAATGGCTTTCGCCAAACGCAATATTGACGCGCGCGCGCTGGCTGAAAACGGCGATAGCAAGGCGGGCAAGCTGGTCAAACAGCATCTGGAATTGAAGCAGGGTATCGAAACCGACATGGCCAAGAAGATCGTGAAAATGATCAAGGACGGCAAGCTGAAGGTCCAGGCCAGCATCGAGGGCGACAAGGTGCGGGTAAAGGGCAAAAAACGCGACGACCTGCAAACGGCTATTGCCCTGCTGAAAGATTCCGAGCTGGATATCCCGCTGCAATACAACAATTTCCGCGACTGAACCAGAGGCACGACCATCTTGCACGGCCTGAACCGGACGCTGCTTCGGGAAACCCTGTATACCTACACCCGCTGGCAGGTCATTGCGCTGCTGTTTCTGGGGTTCTCTGCGGGTCTGCCGTTTCTGCTGGTGTTTTCCACCCTGAACGCCCGGCTGGCGGATGTCGGTGTGGAAACCGCCACCATCGGGTTTTTCAGTTGGCTGGGCATTACCTATTCGATCAAGGTGTTCTGGGCGCCTGTTGTGGACCGGCTGAAACTGCCATTGCTGGACCGGCTCCTGGGCAAACGCCGGAGCTGGATTCTGTTGGCGCAGGCCGGCATCGCCACCGGTCTTTACCTCATGGCGCAGGTCGATGCGACGCTGACACCGGAAACCATGGCACTGTGCGGTCTGTTGGTGGCGTTTTCCTCAGCCACTCAGGACGTGGCGATTGATGCCTACCGCATTGAAATTGCCGAAGAGCGACTGCAGGCAGCGCTGGCCGCAACCTACATATTCGGTTATCGACTGGCGTTGCTGGTGGCCGGTGCCGGGGCGTTATACCTGGCCGAGTTCTGGTCCTGGCAGGTGTCTTATGAGGTGATGGCGCTGCTGGTTGGTGTGGGAACGGTAACCGTACTGATCGTGCGGGAGCCTAAAGTGAATCATTTCGCCGCAGCCCAGGACATTGCCGGCAAGATCGAACAGGAAGCCGCCAAGCGGGCGCACCTGAATCCGCGGCTGGCCCGCTTTATCGGCTGGTTTTACGCCGCCGTGGCGGGGCCATTTCTCGACTTTTTCCGGCGCTACAAAGAACTGGCTATTCTTATTCTGGTGATGGTGGCGGTGTATCGCATATCCGATATTGCCATGGGCGTGATGGCCAATCCCTTCTATCTCGACTTCATGGGTTTTTCCAAAACCGAAGTGGCGGACGTAACCAAGATCTTCGGCTTCTTTATGACCATTGCCGGGTCGCTGTTGGGCGGCGTGCTGGTCATGCGGTACGGCGTTCGCCGCATCCTCCTGGCTGGCGCGGTCATGACCGCCGCGACCAATCTGCTGTTCGTGGTGCTGGCGCAATATCCCCCTGACCTTGGCTTATTGGCTCTGGTTGTGAGTGCGGATAATCTCAGCGGTGGCATCGCGAACGTGGCGCTGATTGCCTGGTTGTCGAGCATGACCAGCGCATCGTTCACTGCGACGCAGTACGCGCTGTTCAGCTCGTTGATGACGCTGCCGGGTAAATTCCTGGGTGGGTTTTCCGGCATTGTTGTTGCCGATTTCGGATACGCCGAGTTCTTCCTGATCGCCGGTTTGATGGGGGTACCGGCGATTCTGCTGGCGCTCTACATGATCCGCAAAGGCGACCGCCTGGATGCGCTGGCGCCTCGCTCTTCCGAGTCCTTGGAATCGTCAGAGTCCGGGTCTGCGGTCTGAAACTTGGGGGGCTGGCCTGGGGCCGGGGGTGTTTTTTCTTTGGAAAAAGAACTCGCTGCGCTCAGACACCTTTGTTCCGGCAGAAAAAACACCCCCGGCTCCAGGCCGATCGGACAGATTCAGGTAACGCCTGGGTGGTAATGAGGAGGGGTTGTGGAGCAATCTCGGGAACAGAAGATCTGGCAAGTGGTCGTGGCCATTCCTGAAGGTAAAGTAGCCAGTTACGGTCAGGTCGCGGATATGGCCGGGCTGGGGCGTCAGGCCCGTTTTGTGGGGCGTGCGCTTGGCATGCTACCAGACGGTCATTCTGTGCCCTGGCACCGCGTTATTCGCAGCAACGGCCAGATCGCATTCCCAATCGGTTCCGAAAAATTCGAAGAACAAGCGCAGCACCTGAGACAGGAAGGCGTAGAAGTCCGCGAAGGCAGAATCCCAATGAAAACCTTCCAGTGGAACCTATAAACCAAACATCAGAAAAACCATCTCAGTATTCGGTCGATGTGGAGGTGGGAGGTCTTTTATCGCCGGAACAAAGACGTCCGAGCCTTCGTAGGTCGGATTAGTGCAGCGTAATCCGACAATTCTAAATTCTACTCCTGCCCAACGCCTTCGAGCTCGGTTTCATCAATCCCCCAGTCCGCCGGCAGAATTCCCTGTCTGACAAACCGATGAAAACTTGAATACGACCAGTCGACAGCGCGGGTGACATGGCCGTGTTTCACTGGGTTGAAATGGATGTAATCAACGTGGCGATTGAAGTCGTTTTCGTCTTTAATGGTGTGCTCCCAGTAGCGCTGTTGCCAGAGAGATTTGGCGGCAGGAGTAACGTCGGCAGAAACAGTCTGAGAGCTTTTGGTGAAATTGGTTTTGATCAGGCGCCATCGTGTTGCGTAATTCGAACCGTCTTTTGGCAGCGTCCAGATGCAATGGATGTGGTCGGGGAGGACGACCATAGCGTCGATGTAGAAAGGATGGCGATTCATGACTTTGCGGATGGAGTTTCGCAAGTAATGGATGGCCATCGGGTTGTTGAAAATGGGTTTGCGGCTAGCGTTTACGACAGTGAAGAAAAAGCTGCCTCCGGGGTGGAGGCTTCGCCGGTAGTTCATTATACGTCCTTGTATAGTGATGTTTGCGTTTTGTGGGAGGTGTCGGACTACGGCCCGTTGGGCCTAATCCGACCTACGGGAAAACCATCTCAGTATCCGGTCGATGTGGGGGTGGGAGGTCTTTTATCGCCGGAACAAAGATGTCTGAGCGCAGCGAGTTCTTTTTCCAAGAGAAAAGACCTCCCACCCCCGCGTCAGCCCCCAAACCAGAGGGCCATCCCAGACAGCAGGAAAACAATCAGAGCCGCAAAGCCCCATCCACCTCAATCATCCGCCCGGACATATAGTCATTCTCGAAAATAAACGCCGCCGCCGACGCAATTTCCTCCGGCGTGCCCATGCGCTTCAGCGGAATACCCGCGGTCATTTTTTCCAGCGCTTCCGGCTTCATGGAAGCCGTCATCTCGGTTTCAATAAAGCCCGGGGCAATGCCCATGCAGCGAATGCCGTAACGGGCCAGCTCCTTCGCCCAGACTGGCACCAGTGCTGAAACACCCGCCTTGGCGGCCGAATAGTTGCTCTGGCCCATATTGCCCGCACGGGAAATCGACGCAATGTTTATGATCACGCCGTGGTCGCCGTTTTTAATCATCTGGGTAGAGGCTTCACGGCCGCACAGAAAAACGCCGGTCAGATTTACATCAATCACCGACTGCCACTGAGCCAGTTCCATGCGCTTTTCCACCTGGCCGTCTTTGACTTTGACCATCAGCCCGTCACGCAGAATGCCCGCGTTATTGATCAGCCCGTTCAACTGGCCAAAGTCTTTGACGATGGACTCGAAGGTGGCTTCCACGTCCGCCTCTTTCGCGACGTTGCAGACATAGGTTTTGGCATCGCCACCGGCGTTTTTGCAGGCTTCGGCGGCCTGGTCCAGTTTTTCCGGCATCAGGTCAATCAGCGCCAGGCGCGCGCCTTTGGCGGCCAGAAATTCGGCCATTGCCCGCCCCAGACCCTGGCCGCCCCCGGTTATCGCAATCACGGAATCTTGAAGTTTCATGTTTCGCCCTAAGTTAGGTTTTAAGAAGTGGCGAGGAGTATATCAGAGGTTCTTCTGGCCGCAGACAGTCTGTTTACCCGTTACCCGGAGGCTCCGTTGGGCATTTTTCTTTTTTTATTCATCGTCATGCCGATTCTGGAGATGGTGATTCTGATCGAAGTGGGCGGCATGATTGGTGCCCTGAACACGGTTGGTCTGGTCTTGCTGACAGCGGTTATTGGTGCAGCCTTGTTGCGCCAGCAGGGTTTGTCGACTTTGTTACGCGCGAACCAGCGGCTCAACAGTGGTGAACTCCCGGCGCGGGAGGTGGCGGAAGGGTTGATTCTGGCTGTGGGCGGCGCTTTGCTGCTGACTCCCGGCTTCGTCACCGACACCATCGGTTTTCTGTGCCTGCTGCCGGGGTCCCGCCATTGGCTGGCGGGGCAGGCGTTGAAACGTATGGCCGTGGCGGGCCAGTCCGCGAGCTTTTCGTTCAGAGCCGGCTCCGGGCCTTTCGGCCCGCGGCCCGGCCCGGGCGGGGCCCGGGATGACATTATTGAAGGCGAGTACCGTGACGAAACCGAGCGCGACCGCGAGCGTCTGGATCGTGACAACGAAAATGGTCCGAAACCCTAAAAATTTTTTGCGGCGGGTGTTGAAAACCCGCCGGTTAGCCCCACATAGATCTCACATGGTCGCTGCGGGCCAATAACCGCCGGAAAACAGACGGTTAAGGGTCCCGGCTTTACGCAACCATCATTGCCAAACCTAACTTGATAAATGGAGATACCGAGCAATGAAAATTCGTCCGCTACACGATCGAGTCGTCGTGCGCCGTAAGGAAGAAGAAGAGAAAACTGCTGGTGGCATCGTGCTGCCGGGCAACGCCAAAGAAAAGCCGTCACAGGGTGAAGTTATCGCTGTTGGAAACGGTCGTATTCTCGACAATGGCGAAACCCGTGCGTTGGCGGTCAAAGCAGGCGATACCGTGGTCTTCGGCCAGTATGCCGGTAATACCGTAAAAATCGACGGTGAAGACCTGCTCATCATGAGCGAGAGCGACATTTTCGGCGTGCTTGAGTAAGTCTCGGCATCGCAACAATCCGATCAAGCAATGACATTGGGTTAAACGAACAGGAATAAGTGACATGGCAGCAAAAGACGTTAGATTCGGTGATGACGCCCGTAAACGTATGGTTCGGGGCGTCAACGTCCTGGCAGACGCAGTAAAAGTAACGCTCGGCCCTAAAGGCCGTAACGTGGTTCTGGACAAGTCTTTCGGCGCGCCCACCGTGACCAAAGACGGTGTATCCGTGGCCAAGGAAATCGAGCTGAAAGACAAGTTCGAAAACATGGGCGCCCAGATGGTCAAGGAAGTGGCTTCCCAGACCAACGATACCGCCGGTGATGGCACCACCACCGCGACGGTTCTGGCTCAGGCGATTGTGAGAGAAGGCATCAAGGCCGTCACAGCGGGTATGAACCCGATGGATCTCAAGCGCGGCATCGACAAAGCAACCGTCGCTGCAGTGCAGGCCATTCGTGACCTGTCCAAGCCGTGCGATGACAACCGCAACATCGCTCAGGTGGGTACCATTTCCGCTAATGGCGACGAAACCATCGGCAAGCTGATTGCCGACGCGATGGAAAAAGTCGGTAAAGAAGGCGTTATTACCGTCGAAGAAGGCCGTGGCCTCGAAGACGAGCTGGACGTGGTTGAAGGCATGCAGTTTGACCGCGGCTTCCTGTCGCCTTACTTCATCAACAACCAGGAAAGCATGTCGGTCGAACTGGATGACCCCTACATCCTTCTGGTTGACAAGAAGATCTCCAACATTCGTGAGCTTCTGCCGGTTCTGGAAAGCGTTGCCAAAGCTGGCAAGCCGCTGCAGATCATTGCCGAAGACATCGAAGGCGAAGCGCTGGCCACTCTGGTGGTGAACAACATGCGCGGTATCGTCAAGGTGAACGCCGTCAAGGCGCCCGGTTTCGGTGATCGTCGCAAGGAAATGCTGCAGGACATCGCGATTCTGTCCGGTGGTACCGTGATTTCCGAGGAAGTCGGTCTGTCTCTTGAGAACACCACCATCGACGACCTTGGCACTGCCAAGCGCGTTAACGTGACCAAAGAGAACACCACCATCATCGGCGGCGCAGGCGTCAACAAAGACATCGAAGCGCGCGTTGATCAGATCCGTAAGCAGATCGAAGACAGTTCATCTGACTACGACAAAGAAAAGCTTCAGGAGCGTGTCGCTAAGCTGGCCGGCGGCGTAGCCGTCATCAAGGTAGGCGCCGGTTCCGAAGTGGAAATGAAAGAGAAGAAAGCCCGCGTCGAAGACGCACTGCACTCTACCCGTGCTGCGGTAGAAGAAGGCGTAGTGCCTGGTGGCGGCGTTACCCTGATCCGTGCGATTGCCGCACTGGACAAGGTGGATGCGATCAACGAAGAGCAGCGGGCGGGCGTGAACATTCTGCGCCGTGCTATGGAAGCGCCGTTGCGCCAGATCGTTACCAACGCCGGTGGTGAAGCCTCCGTCGTGGTTAACAAGATTCTGGAAGGCACGGGTTCCTATGGCTACAACGCGTCGACTGAAGAGTTCGGCGACATGTTGGAAATGGGCATTCTGGACCCGGCCAAGGTCACTCGCTCGGCACTGCAGGCCGCCGCTTCCGTGGCTTCCCTGATCATCACCACCGAGGCGATGATTGCGGATGAGCCTGAAGAAGAAGGCGCCGGCGGCGGTATGCCGGACATGGGTGGTATGGGCGGAATGGGAGGCATGGGCGGCATGATGTAATGCCCCCTGGCCCCCGGCCCCTGAAAACCCCGCGTTGGTTCACACCGACGCGGGGTTTTTGTTTGTTTGTCATGAACTCGGGTAATGGCTTTGCTAGACTCGATGATCGTCTAATCATCTTAGTGACCCGGAATGAGTGAATCTCCCACAAACGCGTTTCCCCGGCCCGGCAAGGTCGTCTTGCTGGTCCTGGTCGGCGTGGTGGTTTATCTGGGTGCGCTGGTTACGCTGGTGCCGGCGGGTTGGTTTTGGGAACAGGCGCAGAGCAGGGTTGCGCTTCCGTCTGAGGTGCGGGTTGAACAGGTTAGCGGACTTCTCTGGAAGGGTGTGGCAGGACTGGTTGTTGCCGGCTTCCCGGTCAGAGCCGAATGGTCTCTGGGCGCGCCGTCGTTTTCCTCACTGGCTGTGCCGGTTGATTTTGCACTATCCACGGCGTCTTCTGCTATTACGGGTGGTGCACTGGTGTCCTTGCAAGGCAATGGTGAGTTGAATGCGCGCGGCGTTATTGGTGTGGCCGAATTCGAGCCCCTGATCCGGCGCAGCGGCGGGGCGGTTATTGAGGGCGACGTCACCATTGACCGGCTGAACCTGACCTGGGCTGATCAGACCATTTCCCGGGCAGACGGCCTTGCCCGCTGGAGCGGGGGCCGGGTGACCTGGCCCATGGGCGACGCTCAGGGGCAGGCTGATTTCCCGCCGATGAAGGCGGTGATGGACAGCACGTCTGACGGCATTGCGCTGGAAGTTTCACAAGAGGGTGGTGACGGCCCGGCCGCTGCTGCTGATATTCGCTGGACCGGTATGATGGATCTGCGGGTGTACAAACGCATGGTCGATCTTGCCCAGCAACCCTGGCCGGATTCTGCCAGTCCGGACGATGTGATATTTCGCGTTCGTCAGCCGGTTATTCCGGGTGGAGCCGTTCGATGAGCCGCCTTTCGTTGCACGCCCAGAGCCGGTTGTCGCGCCTGCTTGCCAATAGTCTGCTGGTCGTCCTGGTGGTGTACTCAGCGGTGATGCTGGCGCAGATGACCTGGATGATTGCCTGGGAGGATCGCCCGGTCGCCACTGTGCCTGGCGCTGAAAGTGCGTCCGCAGGCGATGCGTCGGCTCGACTGCAGCCCTTTGCGGCCTATTCTGTGTTTGGCCAGCCTGTCAGTCAGGGCTCGGTAGCGGAAGTGGTCCGGCGTTCAGCCCCGGAAACCCGTTTAAACTTGGTGCTGGAAGGTGTGCTTGTGGCACAGCGTCCGGAAGACTCCGGTGCTATAGTGGCGGGCAGCAACGGTGTGACGGAATATTACCGGGTCGGTGATACCCTGCCGGGGAATGCGCAATTGGCCGAAGTAGAGCCGGACAGAGTTCTGATTCGCCGAAATGGCCAGTACGAAAGCCTGAGATTCGAAGACAGGCTGCCCACGGACATGGTTGAAGAGGCCGTATCGTCCGGTCAGGGTTCGTCGGATGAGTTTGTGGCAGCCGCCAGGGATCAGCTTGAAAGCCAGGGTGTGGCGGCTTTGTCTGCTTATGGGCTTGAGCCGGCGGCAGACGACCGCAGCTCCGGTTACGTTTATGATGGCTCTAATGCGATGCTCAATGCTGTCAGCCTCAAAGCAGGGGATGTGATCACAGCGATTAACGGCCAGCGGCTCGGTGATTTTGAGCAGGATAAAACGCTGCTGGAAGATTGGCGCTCGGAGTCGCAAATAGATATCGAAATAGAACGTGACGGGGCTATCCTTAGCCTAAGCTATGCCATTCCCGAACAGTGGCGCTGAATGAGCAATAAAAACAGGACAGGAACGCCCGATGCTTGAACACAGACCCAGATTATTCCAGGCCCTGATGATGGCGCTGCTGTTGCCGCTGATGTCTCTTGCGCAGGCCCAGGAGCCGGAAACCTGGCGTTTGAACCTGAAAGATGCGGACATAAGGGCGTTTGTTACCCAGATTGCGGATATTACCGGTTACAGCTTCGTGATGGATCCGCGGGTTAAAGGCAAAGTGACGGTGCTGTCCAGTGCGCCAATGAACAAGGATGAAATTTACGATCTGTTTCTGGCTGTGCTACAGGTTCACGGATTTACGGCCATTCCCGGTGAAGAGGTTATCAAGGTGATTCAGCAGGTGGACGCCAAACAGTCCGCAGAGTCTCTGGACCGGTTCACGGAAATACCGTCCGAGCAGTTGATCACTCGGGTCATCCAGGTAAATAACGCCAACGCCCAGGAAATGGTGCCCATACTGCGGCCATTGGTGGCGAAATACGGCCATTTGGCCGGGGTGCCGACTGCTAACGCTCTGATTATCAGCGATACATTGTCCAACATCCAGCGGATTGAGCAGATTGTCAGCGAGCTCGATAGTCCCTCGAAATACGAAGTCGAGGTGATTCAGCTCAACGAAGCCTGGGTCGGCGATATGGTCGAGCTTCTTCAGGAACTGGCGCCCGGCGAGCTCGGACAGGGGGGCGTTGATAACGCGGCCCGCAAATACAGTTTGACCGCTGACGAGCGCAGTAACAGATTGATTTTGCGGGGTGACGAGAGCTTCCGCCAGAAGATGCGGGGCCTTATCCGGCAACTCGATCAACCCTCTGCTACGGGCGGCACGACCAAGGTGATTCGTCTCAAGCATGCGGACGCCGAGAACCTGACGGAACTGCTCAAAGGCATTATGGGAGAAGTTATCGCAGAGTCCGCCGGCAGTAGTGGCGGTTCGGGCGGTGGTTCCGGGGGTGGTCGCAGCGGTTTTACGGTCTTTGCGGATGAGGGATTGAATGCCCTGGTCGTGCGTGGCGAGCCTTCCATTATGCAGGAAGCCGAAATGATCGTCAGAGCTCTGGACATACGCCGGGCCCAGGTGCTGATCGAAGCGGCGATTGTGGAAATCAGTGATGAACTGGGACAGGACCTTGGGGTTCAGTTGGCGTTAGGGGACGAGTCCGGCCAGTCAACGCCCATTGCGGGCACCAATTTTGGCAATGTTGGCCGGAGCCTGGGCGATGTGCTGGGGGCGATTCTGTCAGAATCGGTGATCGCGCCCGCCCTCGGTGGCATCACCATTGGTGCTGGCCAGCGCAATGAAGACGGCATTTCCTGGGGTGTTCTGCTGCAGGCGCTATCGACTTCTGCTGCTGCAAATCTGCTTTCAACGCCCAGCATAATTACCCTGGATAATCAGGAGGCTGAAATTATAGTCGGTCAGAATGTGCCCTTCCGGACCGGACAGTCGACCGTCACCGGTGATGGTACCAGCAACCCGTTCACCACCATTGAGCGTCGTGACATCGGGCTGACCCTGAAAGTCACGCCAACCATCAGTGCCGATGGCCTGGTCCGGCTGGTGGTCGAGCAAAGCACGGAAAATATTGGCGACAGCATTGAGTCGGCGTCGGATATCATTACTAACAAGCGTGAAATCAAAACGACGGTGCTGGCCGACGACGGCGAGACGATCGTTCTAGGCGGCCTGACCACGGATGATCTTCAGGTGAACAGGAGCAAGGTGCCACTGCTGGGTGACATTCCGTTTCTCGGGCGGCTGTTCTCGTCCGAGTCGGAGCGCCGGGTGAAGCGCAACCTCCTGGTATTCCTGCGGCCGCGCATTCTGCTCGATAAAGCAGATTCCATTGCGATCACGGACGAAAAATACAACGATCTCTGGGAAGTTAATCTGGGTGTTCGCGAAAAGCTTGGTTTGCCGGATCCGGAAGCGCCGCCGAATAAAGACAATCTTTTCAGGTCAGGCCCACCTGACGCGCAATAAAGGGCGCCGGGGAAGCGTTGGTCAGGCTGTCATCAGCGGGGGCATGGGACAATCCATCTGGTCGGCCATCAACCGGATCAGCTCGTACTCCCTTGGCCTGATTTCACCGTCGGCCTGAACGCAGTGGCAACTGGCGTCGATAATGGCGGGCTTGAGCAGCGGAGATAAGCTGTTCAAGTGCCAAAGTGCCTCGCGGAGTTGTTTCAATGATACCTGTTCGAGCAGTCGGATGGACGTCTTGCCATTCCCAAACCCCGCCATCGTTTCATTCAACAGCGCCTGCTGCTCTTCGCGCCCGTCAGCCCCGAGCCGCGCCAGAAGGCTGAACAGTGCCCGAAGGTGCGGCTGGACCGCCCGATAATTCCGGTATTTCACGGTTACAGCCCGCGCTGAATCCGGGGCCAGATGTTTTTGCAGGAAACTGATCATGGTCAATTCGAAAAGACTGAGGCGCTGGTCCGCCCTGATCAGCGTCTGACAGGCTTGCAACAAGGCCTCACGCTCATCCGGGTCCAGTTTGCGCAGGGCGGGCATTGCCAGTTCCAGTGCGGGTAACCGAACGCCGTGGCCTATCGCCGACAAAGGCGGAATCAGTTTTTCAAGCAAATCCTGGTTGGGTCTGAAAACGGATTCCGCCTGTATTTTTACCAGATGCTGCGTTTGCTCTTCCGGGGTGAGTTCGCAAACCAGTAATCCGTAGCACAGCTGAATGGCGCCCGCCCGCGTGTAAAGCAGGTTGCGAAAGGTCGAGGGCAAGCGTGTAAGCAGCGCCTGGGCGTAATCTTCACTGGCTTTACTGGTCGTGCCGACGCCGGCCGATGCCTGGCCACGTTGACTCTGCGGGTTCAGTGGCGATGTGGATCCGGTCCCGGGTCCGGCGAACCCTGAGGCGGCCTCTGGCGCTGTCTGGGCATTGGCGTCGACGGCTTTGAGGGTGTCGCCTGGCTGGGTGTCTCTATAGCGGCTTCTCAGTCGGGCGAGCATTCCCGGGCCAATGGCTTCGATGCGTTTGGCCACGGGCGGATGGGATGCCAGAAAGGACGACAGTTTCATCCGGGCGCTTTCGCCGAAACACATGTGGTTCATGTCGCTGGCGTGGCTGGTTGTGTCCAGATAACCGCTCTTGATGCCGATTTTAAACAGCGCGCCGGCAATACCCTCCGGGTTGCGGGTGAACTGGACCGACGATGCATCTGCCAGCATTTCACGCTGGCGGGAAACCGCTGACTGGATCAGTCGGCCGAAAAATACACCGATGTAACCTATCACCAGCAGCGCAAGACCAATCATTCCGAATAACGCCTGGCCCCGCCGGTCCCGTGAAGAATGTCGGTGCGAGCCGATGAAGCCAATGCGCAAAAGAAACGACCCGATCTGGCCGATCATCAGTATGCCGGCGAGAATTGCAATCAGACGGACGTTGAGCCGCATATCGCCGTTCAGGATATGGCTGAACTCGTGCGCGACGACGCCCTGGAGTTCGTCACGGGTGAGGTGTGTCAAAGTGCCATGGGTAACCACCATAACCGCTTCACCCGGCGTGTAGCCCGCCACAAACGCGTTGATGCCGGTTTCTTGGTCCATGACGTAGAGGTCGGGCACAGCGATACCGCTGGCGATCGACATTTCTTCCACGACGTTGCGAAACCTGCGTTCTTCAGCGTCCTGGGTAGCGGGGTCGATGGCCCGCGCGTTGACCATTCTGGCGACCCGGTGTCCGCCACCGGCGAGATCCACCCAGCGAACCAGTGAGCCCATTCCGATGACGAAAACAGAGGCCAGCGCGGTGTATACCCCGTGGGAGCTTTGCAGCCAGTCGATAAAGGCAAGATGGCTGGTTTCGCTGCGGGTACCAAAATACCCCACCAGGCAAACGGCCAGGGTAATCAGCGTTACGGCGAGCAGGAACAGCACAACAAGCAGGCTGGTGTTGCGGCGAGCACTGGCCTGCCGCTGAAAGAATCCGGGGTGCGCCATTGTGGTTGGTCCTAGAATGACACTTTAGGTGCCTGGCGGGCCTCAGGCGACTCCAGTTCCAGCGGGGATGTCGGTTTGAAAGCGAAGAAGCCGGAAATGATGTTGTTGGGGAACTGCTCCCGGAATATGTTGTACGCCATGACGGTGTCGTTGAACGCCTGTCGGGCAAAAGATACGCGGTTTTCGGTACTGGAAAGCTCTTCCATCAGTTGCTGGATAGTCTCGTTGGCTTTCAGGTCCGGGTAGTTCTCCGCGACAGCGTAAAAGTTGGCCAGAGCCTTGGTCAGCATGTTTTCCATGCCGCCCAGTTTCTGGATCTTGCCGCCGTCTCCGGGGTCTTTGGCGGCGTCTTTCTGCGCGTCCACGGCATTATTCCGGGCCTGCATGACTTCCGTCAGCGTGTTCCGTTCATGGCTCAGGTAGGCCTTGGCCGATTCAACCAGATTCGGAATCAGGTCGTGCCGCCGCTGCAGTTGGACATCGATCTGCGCAAACCCGTTTTTGAACTGGTTTCGCAGTGCTACCAGCTTGTTGTAGATAAACACGAGATAAAAGACGACGACCGCAATAACGATCAGGCCAATGATGGTGGTTCCCATAGTAGCTCCTTGCATGGCAATGGTTTAACGGTATCGCGGGTTATTCACCGTGCGACTTTTCAGCGACTGAGCGATGAAAGCTTTCAACAAAACGTTCGAAGTCGAGGGGTTTTAATGGTTTGCTGAAAAAATATCCCTGTGCAAGCTGGCAGCCGCGCTGGGCCAGATAGAACTCCTGTTCGGCCGTTTCCACGCCTTCCGCCACCACCGTCAGGTTGAGGCTCTTGCCCAGATCGATAATGGTATTGGCGATGCGGGTATCTTCCTCGTTAACCAGTAAATCACGGATAAACTGTTTATCAATCTTGAGGTGTTGTACCGGCATCCGTTTGAGGTACGTAAGCGACGAGTAGCCGGTTCCGAAATCGTCAACCGCAATACTGATGCCGGCCGCATGCAGTCGCTTTAGCTTATTGACGGCTTCTTCAAGATTGGTCATGAAGCTGGTCTCGGTCACCTCCAGCTCCAGCCTGCCCGCCGGAATGTTGTAGCGGCGAAGGGTGCCCAGTATGTCTTCAACGATGTTTTCCTTGTGCAGTTGCACCGCAGACAGATTGACCGCGATCCGCAAATGCATGCCTTTATTGGCCCAGAGTGCGGCCTGGGCACAGGCTTGATCAAGCACCCATTGACCAATTTCAACAATCCGGCCGTTCATTTCGGAGACCGGAATAAAGGTGTCGGGTGGCACCAGCCCGCGTGTCGGGTGCTCCCAGCGGATCAGTGCCTCGGCGCCTATAATCCGGTGGGTCGAGAGATTGACCTGGGGTTGATAGACCAGATGGAACTGGTTCTCGGCAATCGCCAGAGCAAGGTCTCTTTCCAGAAGTTTGCGCTCGCGTATTTCCTGATCAACGCTGGCAACGAAGAACTGAAAGTAGTTGTGCCCGTTTTCTTTGGCCAGCGCCATCGTTTGCTCTGCGCTCTGAAGCAGGCGGTCTGCTTTTTTGGCATCGCCGGGGAAGAGTGCAATGCCCAGGGTGACCGTCATGGACAGGGTCTGGTCGTCGAATACCATCGGCTTGGCCAGGCACCCGAGAATCCGGTCGCCGGTGTCAGCCGCCTGAAACCCGTCGCGAAGCCCTTTCTCGATCACCACAAACTGGTCGCTGCCCAGTCGCGCAAAGGTGAAGCGGGTGCCAGTCAGGTTTTGAGTCAGTCGGTCGGCCACCGTTTGCAGTATCAGATCACCGGTGCGGAAACCGCATTGTTCATTTATGGATTTGAAATCGTCGATACCACAGCAGGTCAGCGATAATACGGTGTTTTCGGTTTGTGATTCTTCAATGTCTGCCTGCAGCATTTCCATAAAGGTATCGCGGCTCGGCAGACCGGTCAGTTGGTCATAGCGTGCAAGTCGGTTAACCCGGTCTTCGGCTTCCCGATGGCGTGTCTGGCTATCGCCGATGGCAACCAGGAGGTTGTTGGTGGCGTTGACCCAGAGCCCGAGCTCGTCGTCTCTGTGGCCTTTGGGGAGTTCAATCAGGTTGTCATCGGGCCGGTCCGGGTCAACCTGTTTGACCGAGTGGACAATGCGCAGCAGTGGTCGCGTCAGCAAAAGATGAAACACAATAAACAGCGCCAGACCAAGAATAACCGCTGTGGCAATACCGGAGGCAAACGTTATGATCGCACGCTCCAGCCAGGTGTTGGCCATTGGACCGGTGTCGTACTGGATTCGAAGAAAGCCGTAAACGTTGTTCGGGTCGGATTCGCGGGTCAGTTCAGTGCTGTAATTGCGAGCGCCCTCGAAAATGGCGTCGGTCACCGGGCGGAAAGAGACGTTCTGTAACTCGCGTGTGCGCTCTCCCAGCGGTTCGCCGTCGGGATGCGTGATCTGCGCCATGCGGATGGATTCCTGGGCAAAAAGGCCGTCAACGACCTGCTGGGCCAGATCGTTGTCGATACTGAACACCGCCTGCGTTGAAGCATCTTCAACCAGCGCCATCGTTTGTGTCGCCTGATCATCCAGTGACTCTGATACCCGGCCGGCGTCCAGAGTCACTTGTACGGCGCTCACCAGGACGCCACTGGCCAGAGCAACAGCAAGCACCCAGCGGAGCACGCGATACCCCAGACGATGTTCTAGCTCAAAAGAGTTTGGCATGAAGGCCCGTCGTGATCTTTCCCGGCGTCAATTGAAGCCTGATGTTGTTAATTATGAATGAAATTTCAGCGTCTGCATGATTCGTCGGCAATTTTTTCAGATAATTAAGCAATCAGCTGTGTCTTTTTGTAAGGCGGTTTATGTTCCGGATACAAAAACGCCCGCAACGAGGCGGGCGTTTTTAAGGGCGGTGCGTTATGGCGCCGCCTGTACCGATGGTTACGCCAGATTTTCGTTGACGAAATCCCAGTTAACCAGTTTCCAGAACGCTTCCAGATAGTTCGGACGGCTGTTCCGATAATCGATGTAGTAGGCATGCTCCCAGACATCGACGGTCAGAACGGGCTTGTCGGTACCTGTCAGCGGCGTTTCCGCGTTGCTGGCGTTTGCGATGGCAACGCTGCCGTCCGCTTTTTTCACCAGCCAGGTCCAGCCTGAACCGAAGTTACCGGCGGCCTTTTCATTGAATTCTTTCTTGAAGTCGTCAAAGGAACCAAACGCTTTCTCGATTGCGTCTTTGGCTGCGCCGGTCGGCTCACCGCCACCGTTCGGGCTGAGGCAATGCCAGTAGAAGGTGTGGTTCCAGACCTGTGCCGCGTTGTTGAACAGCGGGCCACTGGCGCTCTTGATAATGTCTTCAAGAGATTTGTTGGCGTTGTCCGTGCCGTCTACCAGACCGTTCAGTTTGGTGACGTAGGTGTTGTGGTGTTTGCCGTAATGATACTCGAGAGTTTCCTTGGAAATGTGCGGTTCCAGGGCGTTTTTTTCATACGGCAGTGCGGGAAGTTCAAATGCCATGAGGTTGTTCTCCCTATCTCTCTGTTTATGTAAATTCGTAAGGTAACTATAGGGCTGACAATCGTTATATCAACCCTTAGAGGTCAAAAAGCTCTCAAACTCCGGGCTTCCAGGCAGAAACTGAGCGCAATTCTTCACGCGCCAGACAAGCTCTTCGTAGCTGTCTGCAAGTATGTTGACGTGCCCAAGCTTACGGCCGGGACGCTCTCCTTTATTGTAAAGGTGTAAGCGAGCGTAGGGCAGCTCCAGGATGCGCTCTATGTCGCCGTGCTCGGCAATAATATTTATCATGCAGCTGACGCCCCTGGGGGCAACGTTGCCCAGCGGATGCCCACTGACTGCCCGGATGTGATTCTCGAACTGGCTGGTCATCGCGCCTTCAATGGTCCAGTGGCCGGAGTTGTGAACCCGTGGAGCCATTTCATTGGCGACCAGACCTTCGGCTGTTTCGAACAATTCAAGAGTCAGTACGCCGACGTAATTCAATTCGTTCAACAGCGACTTGATATACCGTTCCGCATCTTCCTGAATGTGCTTTTCCAGACCCGGGGCAGGCGCAACCGAGTATCGGAGAATGCCCTGGTGGTGGGTGTTTTCGGCCATGGGGTAGAAAGCCAGGTCGCCGGATTCGGAACGCACGGCAATGATTGAGACTTCGCGACGAAACTCGACGAATTTTTCCACGATCAGCCGCGGGTGATTGATTGAACTCCACGCCCGGGCCGCTTCTTCGGGAGAGCGCAGCACGGCCTGACCTTTGCCGTCATAACCTTCGGTGTTGGTTTTTGCCACTACCGGGCAGCCCAGTTCTTCCGCAGCGGCTTGCAGGGATTCAGCGCTGTCAGCGATTTTCCAGTCGGGCGTCGGAATGCCAAGCTCGCCAAACAATGTTTTCTCCGCTTCGCGATTCTGACAAACCTGAAGCGCGCGAGGGCAGGGGTGAACCGGTTTCCTGGCAGCAATTTTTTCCGCCACGTCCACGGGCAGATGTTCAAATTCGTAAGTGACGCGGTCGACCCGGGAAATGAAATCGTCCAGGTATTGGGTATCCCGATCAATCATCACTTCGCCGAGGCCTGCACTGGGGTTGCCGGACATGTCATAAAATACAAAGGTTTTGCCCAGCGGATAGCCGGATAACGCCAGCATCCGGCCGAGTTGACCAGCACCCAGTACGCCAATTCTCATGTCTAATCTCCGGTCTTTTTCAGGCAAGGTCACTGATCGCTGGGGTCAGGATTGTCTAGGATCGTTTGCGTTTGTGTCGCCCGGAATTCGTCAACCGCTTTGCGGACGTCGTGATCGAAGGTACCGATAATCTGCGCCGCCAAAAGGCCGGCATTGGTTGCACCGGCCTTGCCGATAGCCAGGGTGCCTACCGCAATGCCGCCCGGCATCTGGACGATGGATAACAGGGAATCAAGACCGTTCAGGGCTTTTGACTGTACCGGAACACCCAGCACCGGCAGCGATGTCTGCGAGGCCACCATACCCGGCAAATGTGCAGCGCCGCCGGCGCCCGCGATAATAACCTTCAGCCCGCGATCTGACGCCGTTTTCGCGTAATCGAACAGCAAGTCCGGCGTGCGATGGGCAGAGACAACTTTGGTCTCGTAAGGCACACCAAGCTTTTCCAGCATAGTGGCGGCGTTTTCCATGGTGGGCCAGTCTGACTTCGACCCCATGATAAGTCCTACAATCGGCTGCATGAGCAACAGTCCCGGTTCGTTGAAAAGCCGACCATTGTATGTTCCGCCATCAAGCCATGCAAACCGGTCATGGTGCGGTTTGACCGGACCGGTAAACCACGAAGATTTGAAGCGTCGTGTCTTAAGGGTATTATCAGCCTCTAGGTTAACTGACGTCCATAGACCGGAGCTGTAATGGAGCCTATTCGACCCGATGATGACGAGCTGCGCGCAACCCGCGACGGCAATGCCGAACAGCCGAAGGAAAACAAACCGAAAAAAGGCGGTACACCACCCGAAAAACCAGGCAATGGGGGCGGCGGCGGCCGTAAAGGTCGTTCGGGTTTTTGGGGCCTTCTTGCGATCCTGGTCGTTGCAGGCGCCGGAGCCGCAGGCTGGTATCAGCAGAGCGAGCGGATTGCGCGAATGGAAAGTCAGCTGGAAGAAGCTGATTATTGGGCCCGCCAAAGCAAGCTGGCACTGGCGCGTTTTGAGGGTGAATTGTCGGAAACCGGCGAAGATCTCCAGCAAACGGGCCAGTCGATCGAGCAGCGATTCAGCGATCAGGAGGAGCGCCTGGATACCGCCGACAGCGAGATCCGGAAACTCTGGGGCATTGCCAACGATCGTAATAAGTCCCGCCTGAATGACCACGAAGCCCGGCTGGATGCCTTGAATAAAACAGTAGAACAGGCCGCCACAGAGCGGGCAGCGTTATCGGCAGCGCTGGACAGCTTCGAGGAATCCATAGGGTCGCAGATCAGTGCGTTGGAATCTTCCCTGCAAAAGGACCTTCAGGTTCGGGACGAGCGCGCCGACGCCCAGCAGTCAGCGCTGGGTGAACTGCGAGCATCAGTCTCGTCCATGGAGGACCTGGTTGAAAGCCGTATCAGACGCCTTGAGCGTGAGCAGTCCCTCACGATTGACGGCCTGGAGGGACGCATTTCATCGCTGGAAAAGGCCACTGAGGCTTTGACCGGAGGGGAAATTGAATCAATCCGTTCCGAGCTGAACAGTCTGAAGCGGACCGTGGAATCGATTGATGCGTCCCGCGCGCAGCTGACATCGAGGCTCGTGAGGCTATCGGAGGAGGTAAGTCAGCTGCGGTAGTGACCTTCATATGGTCGCGGCTTGTCGCGGCAGGGGTGCGGGTCTAGACTCTCAGTGAAAGCAGCCGAGCGGGGGTAAGACGATGTCACTGAAACAGGAAGCCGAGCGCCGGCTGATGGCCATTATTAAAAAGTTGGACGGCTTTAATTGCTCTCTGGCGGAGCGGGCGTTGCCGTCCAGCCGGCGTCGTCATGTCAGCGAATTGTCCCTCCACGATAAGGCGCTGAAGGCGGGCCAGAAAACGGCTGAACCGAAGCCGAAGAATTCCTGAAAACCATTTGACACTGTCTGCCAAATGCTTAGAATGCGCAGCTCGTTGATTGAGATGATGGTTGCTCCAGCGGTTCCAAGCCTCGATTAATGTGCTGTGAAAGTGGGCGGTTAGCTCAGCTGGGAGAGCATCGCCCTTACAAGGCGAGGGTCACTGGTTCGATCCCAGTACCGCCCACCACTTTTCAGCGTCGCCGGGTGTCCCCATCCGGTTGTGGTTCTGGCAGCTTTGCTGTCCGGATCGATGCGGAGCGGTAGTTCAGTTGGTTAGAATACCGGCCTGTCACGCCGGGGGTCGCGGGTTCGAGTCCCGTCCGCTCCGCCAACTCCCCCCAGTTCCATCTCAGTTGTTTTACAAAATACCCTTTTCTTGTTGTTCCTGAAGGTACCGTTTTCTGTGCTCTGCCGGGCTGGTATTGAACCAGCGTTTCCAGGCCTTATGGAAAGCGGCCGGGTTGGCAAAGCCCATTAGCCAGGCTATCTCAGAAATCGATGCCCTGGTTTCCCGAATGTATTCGCTGGCCAGTTCCTGGCGTGTCTCATCGAGCAATTCCCTGAAGCCTGTTCCTTCCTCTTTCAGCTGTCGCTGCAGGGTCCAGGGTGCAATGGCCAGTTGATCGGCAATCGTTGCCAGGTCGGGAGTGTCGCCTTGCAGTGAAGGACCCAGCCGATCTTTCACGCGGTCGCCAATGGTCCAGTTCGACCGGACTTTCAACAACTGGCGCTCGCACTGTCGGGTCAGCAGGTCAAACATGCCTGGCTGGGCCTGAAGACAGGGTGCATCTCTGGCGGCCGGTAACAGGTGAATCGCATTGCCATTGGCGCCAAATTGCACCGGGCAGCCGAACCAGTCTTCGAATCTGGCGTCCAGGCCTCGCGACGGATATTCGATTGTGATCCGTTCCACCACGTTCTGTTGTCCCGAAACGACCCTGAGAAAGCGGGTCCAGGCCGCCAACACTGAATCTACAACAAAATAGTTGAAGACGTTGTAAGGCCTGATGGAATAGAAGTTTGCCGTCAGACCTTTATTGGACATCCACGGCGCGCCCCGGCTGTTGTGGCTGGTAAGTAGTGAAAATTTTATCAGCGTACCGAGAGCCTCTCCGGTGGTAGCCGCAGACTGCGCCGCCAGGCCTGCCAGTCCGGCGTCGACCGGCCGGGAAAGCTGGCCCATGGTGAGGCCCAGTGCCGGGTCGCTGGTCAGGCCGATGGCGGCCTCGCCAAACCTCATGAACCTGGGAATGCTGATCCGGGCGTCTGGTGTTGCCAATGAATGATGACTCAGACCGAACCGCTCCAGCAGCGGTATCGGATCCTGCCCTTGATCTCTGACAGCTCGCGCAAGCACCGAGGCATAGAGCACGCTCAGTTCGCCAAGGGAATTTTTGTATCTGGGGCTCGTTCTCATGTCTGAATATTGTCAGACACGTTATTCAAAGACAATAAAATGTCGTTTCAGGATATTGGCGGTAGCCACAGGTCGGGATAACTTAGTGTCCATTCATAATAATTGAAAAAACAACCAGGCATTCCGGGAGAGACCATGACCGCAGCTTCAACTGGCGCAAAACGATACCCACACCTTCTTGAACCGCTGGATCTGGGGTTTGTGAAGCTCAGAAATCGCGCCTTGATGGGCTCCATGCACACCGGGCTGGAAGAGGCGAAAAACGGGTTTGACCGGCTGGCGCGATTTTATGCCGACCGGGCCCGCGGCGGCGTTGGACTGATCGTGACCGGCGGCATTGGCCCTAATGAGGAAGGCGCCGTTTTCCAGCATGCGGCCAAAATGAATACGCCGGAAGAAGCCGAGCAGCACCGGGTGATCACCGATGCGGTTCATGAGGCGGACGGCAAAATCTGCATGCAGATTCTTCACGCCGGCCGCTATGCCTATCATCCGGAGCTTGTGGCGCCCTCTGCCATTCAAGCGCCGATTAATCCGATGAAGCCCCGGGCATTGGATGAAGACGGCATTGAAAAGCAGATCGCGGATTATGTGTCCTGCGCAGCGCTGGCCCAGCAGGCCGGCTATGACGGCGTCGAGATCATGGGCTCTGAGGGATATTTCATCAATCAGTTCATCGTGAAGCACACCAATGACCGGACCGACCGATGGGGTGGCAGTTACGAGAACCGTATCCGTCTGCCGATTGAAATCGTTCGCCGGGTTCGGGAGCGGGTCGGCGAGAAGTTCATCCTGATCTATCGCCTGTCGATGCTGGATCTGATCGAAGATGGCAGCACCTGGGAGGAAGTGGTGCAGTTGGCCAAAGAAATCGAAAAAGCCGGCGCAACCATTATCAACACCGGCATAGGCTGGCACGAAGCCCGGGTTCCGACCATCGCGACGTCGGTGCCCCGTGGCGCCTTTTCCAAGGTCACCGGCCGCCTGAAAGATGAGGTCAGCATTCCACTGGTAACGACCAACCGGATCAACATGCCGGAAGTCGCGGAAAAAATACTGGCGGAAGGCGACGCCGACATGGTGTCCATGGCGCGGCCCTTCCTGGCCGATGCCGAGCTGGTGCAAAAGGCCATCGAGGACCGGGCGCAGGAGATCAATACCTGTATCGGATGCAACCAGGCCTGTCTGGACCACACTTTCAGTGGCAAGCTGACATCCTGCCTGGTTAATCCACGGGCCTGTCATGAAACCGAACTGAATTATGTAAAGACCGCTGAACCGCGGAAAATTGCCGTTGTCGGCGCTGGCCCTGCAGGCCTGGCGTTCGCCTCTGTGGCGGCCGAGCGGGGCCATTCAGTGACCCTGTTTGATGACGGCAAAGAAATTGGCGGGCAGTTCAACGTTGCCAAGCTGATTCCCGGCAAAGAAGAGTTTTACGAAACCCTGCGCTACTACAAAGTCATGCTGGATAAGTACGGTGTCGACGTGCGTCTGAATAATCGAGTCAGTGCCGACGACCTGAAGGCTGGCGGCTTTGACCATGTGGTGTTGGCGTCGGGCGTCAAGCCCAGAACACCCGACATCGAAGGTATCGATCATCCGAAGGTCATCGGCTACCTGGATGCGCTTCTTGAGCGCAAGCCGGTCGGTCAGAGAGTGGCCGTGATCGGCGCTGGCGGTATCGGGTTCGACGTGTCCGAATTCATTGTCCACAAAGGCACTTCCGCAGCGCTGGATTCGGCGCACTTTATGCGGGAATGGGGTGTGGACCTGACCGTGGAGCACCGTGGCGGCATCAAGGGCATGACGCCGGAAATGCCAGAGCCGGCCCGGGAGGTCTACCTGCTTCAGCGCAAAACGTCGAAAGTGGGCAAGGATCTGGGAAAGACCACGGGCTGGATTCACCGAACGTCGCTCAAGCATCGTCAGGTGCAGATGGTGCCGGGTGTGGCCTATCGCAAGATTGATGATGAAGGTCTGCACGTGACGATTACGCCCAAAGGCGCCGAGCAGGGCGAAGACCGGGTGTTGCCGGTGGATACGATCATTGTCTGCGCCGGCCAGGACCCGCTGCGTGAACTGCAGGCAAACCTGGAGCAGGCCGGGGTCAACGTTCATCTGATCGGCGGTGCCGACGTGGCGGCGGAACTGGACGCCAAGCGGGCGATTGATCAGGGCAGTCGGCTGGCGGCGGCGCTCTAAAAAATTGGCCTGATCACAAATTGTTGCACATTCATTGTGTTGGCCGGTCGTTGACCGGCTAGACTGTTAGCCGCGTATTCGTTTTTACAGTGGCAAATAGTCAGGAGTGTGCAATGGCGTCTGCCGGCCAGGTGGGTGACAATTATTCTGCGGTCTTTTTCATGGACGGCAGCAAAGTGTCCAGGCAGATGCGTGCATCGGAGTTCGGGGCCTTCCTGGATGGCTATGTCGGCCTGTCGGATCTGGCTGACTCCGATGTTAAAGCCGTGTTCGTGTTGCTCAATAAAGCTCTTGAGGTTCGTTCTCTGGTTTTCTTTGTCATTTACTTTGATGAGGAGGGCAGGGCGGATTCCAACTGGAACCTTCCCGTCGAAGAACTGGCCAAAAAGGGTGCGAAAGGGCCTGACCTTGGTGGCGGGCCCATCCGGCTCGTTTGTCGAAGCCAGTGCCCGGAATCGGCGGCGGCAGATGAGCTCTGGGATCCGGACATGACGCCGGGCAGCAACCATTTCCAGTCCATTCGCCGCGCGGTGGAAGCCAACAGTCTGAAATTCCGCAAACAGGCTCCCCCCTCCGATGAAGACATCCCCGTGCTTGCGGCCGACTCGGCTGCGCAAACGGCGCAATCAAAAGAAGAGTTGGATGCCGCCAGGGATCGGGCCCGTCTGGCCCAGCTGATCCGCGAGCAGCGCCTGCGCATTAAAACCCTGCAGAGCGTTCACCGGGATGCACTGTCGGACCTTCAGCGGGAAAACCGCCACGAGCTTCAGACCCTGCGAAACGAAATGGCCGACGTCCAGCAGCGTCATGAGCGCCAGAAACTGACGAATGAGCAACTCAAAAAGCGACTGGCGGAGCGCAATGAACAATACCTGAACATGCAGGAGCAGATTGCCGGCGACGCGGCCAGCAAAGATCGGGAAGGTGCCACGGCGGGCGCTGAGGTTGTGTTGTTGAAAGATCAACTGGATCGGCGCCAGCGAGAACTTGAGTTGCGGGATGAAAAAATCGTGGCGCTGGAGCAGGAAAATCACGACATGCGTCACCAGACGCCAACTGAAAACTCGGTCATGGATCACCTGCAGAACCATTCGGTTTTTCTGGTGGCTTATCATCCCGGTGTCGGGCACGTCACACTGCCTTACGATGATATTGAGCGCTATTTCAGAAATCCGGTCTTGTATGCGGCGGAGCGGTGCGGGCTTAACGAGCCGGCGTATCGTCAGTGGCTTGAACATTACGAGAGCCCGGTTTGCAGTCATCAGGGCAGCGAGGGTTCCCGTTGCGAGGAGCCGGTTATGCGGGTGGGTCAGCCGTCGGAATTTCGTCCCGGGATAGATGACCGCTGTGAAGATCACCAACTGGCTGAAGCACAGAACTAGGGTCGGCACCTGCCTATCGATCCGATTCACACGAACTTTTTCAGAATCCCGCCGTATTCGTTAGTATGGTCGGCTTAAACAGTCCCCATACAGACACCCACAGGAAGTTTCATGGATCAATTCAGGAACATCGGCGTGATTGGCCGCATGGGCAGTGTGCAGGTGGTCGAATCGCTGCGGCAGCTCAAGCAGTATCTGACCAGCAACAACTACCATGTCATCATTGAGGAAGACACGTCCTCTATGCTGCCGGGCCACGGGCTCCAGGTCGCCAGCAAGAAGCTGTTGGGTGAGATCTGTGATCTGGTGATCGTCGTTGGCGGTGATGGCAGTCTGCTGGGCGCAGCGCGGGAGCTTGCCAAATCCAAGATTCCTCTGCTGGGCGTCAATCGCGGCAGGCTGGGCTTTCTGACCGATATTTCACCGGCCGATCTTGAAGAGCGGCTGGAAAAAGTCCTTCAGGGCGAATACATCGAGGAAACCCGGTTTTTGCTGGATGGCCATGTCGAGCGCAATGGTCAGCCATTGGGATTCGGAACCGCGTTGAACGACGTGGTGCTGCACCCCGGCAAATCCACCCGGATGATCGGATTTGATCTGTATATCGACGGCCACTTCGTTTACAGCCAGCGATCAGACGGGCTGATTGTGGCAACGCCGACTGGCTCAACCGCCTACTCTCTGTCGGCTGGAGGGCCAATCATGCATCCGAAACTGGATGCGGTGGTGCTGGTGCCAATGTTCCCGCACACCCTGAGCAGTCGACCGATCGTGGTGGATGGTAAAAGCGAGATCAAGCTGGTCATCGGGGAAACCAATGAAACCTATCCGCAGATCAGTTTTGACGGCCAGATGAACATTGCATGCGCGCCGGGCGATATCATCAGGATTACGAAGAAGCCTTTCAAAATAAAGCTGATACATCCCCTGGACCATAATTTTTACGCCACCTGCCGGGACAAGCTTGGCTGGGCCAGCGAAATTTCAGCGAGCTAATCATGGTATTTCAGGCAAGAAACGCGAGCCGCGGCTACGACATCATTGGCGACATTCATGGTTGCGGGAACACCCTCGCCAAGCTTTTGGAGCAGATGGGTTACCGTAAGCGTAGCGGCGTTTACCGGCACGACTCCCGCCAGGCTATTTTTATTGGCGACATTATTGATCGGGGGCCGCGTATCCGTGAAGCGCTGCATCTGGTGCGGGACATGGTGGAACATGGTTCCGCCCGGATCGTTATGGGCAACCACGAGTACAACGCTCTTGGCTATTGTACTCGGGCGCGGCCGGGAAGCGGCAAGACATGGCTGCGCGAACACAATTCCCGTCATGACGGGCTGATCCGTGAAACCATGGCGCAGTTCGAGCAGCATCCCCGGGAGTGGAACGAGTTTCTGGAATGGTTCTACACCATACCGTTGTTCATCGACGAGCCGGATTTCCGGGCCGTCCACGCCTGCTGGGATAGTGATCTGATCGAGACGTTCAAAGCGCATCAGGGCGGCGCCTGTATTGATGATGATTTTCTGCATGCGTCTGCTGCCATTGAATCTTTTGCCGGCCAGGTGATGGACACGCTGCTGCGAGGCACGGACCTGCGCTTGCCGCCCGGCGTTGAAATAACCGGGCGGGACGGCTACGTACGTAAGTTCTTCCGCACCAAGTTCTGGGCAGACAATCCCAAGACTTATGCCGACGTGGTGTTCCAGCCAGACCCTTTGCCGGCGGATGTAGCCAGCCGCAAACTGACCGAGCATGAGCTGGCTCAGCTTTGTAGCTATCCGGCATCGGCACCGCCGGTTTTTGTCGGGCATTACTGGATGGAAGGCAGGCCTGCACCGCTGAAACCCAACGTGGCCTGCATCGACTTCAGTGCCGTTAAATATGGCAAATTGGTGGCCTACCGGCTTGACGACGAGCAGCAGCTTTCCCGTGATAAATTTGTCTGGGTGGACGTGGAGCAGCCGGAGCAATCAGACTACCCCGCCAGTGAAGACAGCATAGCGAGGTGACTTTTGTACCGGGTTAAACAGATTGACGCTGGTCGTGACCTTGCCGGTTTCAGCCGCTGGCTGAAAGATCAGGGGGTTATTCACCAGATAA
>Ga0307976_1000143_pt1 | contig 44490 bp, 34 predicted proteins | sample OrgLakmetagen919_FD_201836 | JGI IMG/M metagenome (GOLD analysis project Ga0307976, IMG submission 201836) | Saline water microbial communities from Organic Lake, Antarctica - #919 | ecosystem: Environmental > Aquatic > Non-marine Saline and Alkaline > Saline | place: Antarctica: Organic Lake... | reverse complement strand
TGGATTGTTGCATGTCGTATTTGTTGTTTAACTAATTCAAATATAGCTTATTAAGCTAAGACATGCAACATTTTTTACATTTTTATATCATTAGTTTTCAAATAGTTATCAACAAGGAAACTTGAGTTAATAATCGTTAAACATAAAAAAAAGTAAAAAAAACCAACTATTTTTTTCCTTCCAAAATCTCCGCCATCTCCCCCGTCAGCACCTTACGGTTGTATGGTGCGGTGTTGCCGGCGTTAAAGGGTGTTGATTTTTTTTGGAAGGTGTCAAGGATATATTGCTTGATGCCTTCTTTGTCTTCGAAATCGAAGGTGGCTCCGGTTTGGGTTTCTTTGATAATCCTGGCGCTGTCGCCGTCAGTTGGGCCGATACACAAAATCGGTTTTTGCATGGCCAGGTATTCAAAGAGTTTGCCGGTTACAATGCCCTTTACGGTTGGCGTGTTGTTGAGGGGCAGCAGCAGGAGAGAGGCGGTGGATGAGTGGCCGATAGCCTCTTTGTGGGGGAGGTAAGGGATAAGCTGAAGATACTCTTCAAGATGATTTTTTTGGATACTTTGCCTGGCGGTGTAATCGGTTTTCCCGATAAACTTAATCAGAAGTTTGTTTCTGAAATCTCCGTTTTCTGCGCACAGCTCAGCAAGCGCTTTCCACAAATTTTCGGCATTACGGTCTTTGTTGATGGCGCCAATGTGCAACACTTCAAAGCGGTTGCTCTTTATATTTTTTAGGTGTTCGAAATCATCCGGATCAAAGCCGTTGGTAATCACATCGACCTTTTTCCCTGATATTTTTTCGAGGTCGCGGGCACACGTAGGACTTACCGTAACCACGCTGTCGGCCGTTGTTAAAACCTTTTTTTCTAAACGGTGGTGTTTTCTGTCGGCCCACTTCGATAACTGCAATCGATGATAGAAATCAATTTGCGTCCAGGGGTCACGAAAATCGGCGATCCATCGCACTCCTGTTTTTTGTTTCAAAGCCAGGGCAATCAGGTGCATGCTGTGGGGTGGGCCGGTAGACACAATCGCATCAACGGGATGTTCCTTGAGGTAGTTTATGAGATATTTTATAGATGGTTTTATCCAATACTTTCGAGCGTCCGGTATAAAAAGGTTACCGCGCACCCACACGGAAATTTTCTCTGCCGGCCCGGGTTTCTTTTTCTCACTCAGAAACCCTGCGTTGACTTTCTCAGCAGCGTTTTGGCCAATAAACTTTTTATACCAGCTATAAGGTTCCCATATTTTTGTCTTCACCACCTCCAGGCGTTCAGGTATATCGTCGAGCAAGCTGTCGTCATTGGCCGGCGCTTCCGGGTTTTGCGGCGTGTAGATTACCGGCTCCCAGCCATAATCACGTAAATATTTTGTAAACTTCAGCCACCGCTGTACCCCGGCGCCGCCACTGGGAGGCCAGTAGTAGGTGATAATCAGTACGCGCTTCATCCCTCACTTTGTTTATCCAGGTAATAGCGTTTTATCTCATAACCCAGTCCGCCAATCACCAGCAATATCACCAGTATAGATGAGATCAGGGCAATGGTTTGTCCTGTCTGGTAGGCTTGTGGTTCAAACTTAAATGCTATGGTATGCGTCCCTTCCGGGATAACCAAGGCCCTCAAAACGTAGTTGGCACGGAAGTGCGGCACAGGCTCCCCGTCGATGTAGGCGTTCCACCCCAGGGGGTAATAGATTTCAGAAAACAAGGCCAGTTGCTGCCCGGGGGCCTCGCTCTCATATACCAGGTGGTTGGGTGCGTAGCTCTCCAGACGTATGGCAGCATCCGGGGTCTCCGAAAGATTAACGCCCTCAACGTGCTTGCTAAAGCGCCTGTCGATAATAGCAGTTTCTGCAGGGTTGAAAGTATCAAGGGCAGCGATCTCCTCATCGGCATCAGCCACTATTTTATAATTTTCAACAAACCAGGCATTCCCTAACGCATCAGGATTTCTTCTGGCCTGGGGCCTTCCGTTATCATCCTTCATGATAAAATATTTTGTGTTGAGCATATTCAGCACCTTCATATTATTATTACTGATATGATGATCGATAAGCTCCTGGTAGCGCCGCAGCTTGGCGCCGTGGTATCCGCCTATCGATTTATGGAAATAGGAAGTGCTGGCATCGTTAAAGGAGCTCACCGTAAGGTTAAAAACCCTGAAGTGAGGATCGTTGTCGGCGAGTATCTGCTTATCGGCCTGCGTGGGTTTGAAAGGTTGCTCTACGTTGCGCTTACTGGTAAAATTATCTTCATTCAGGTAGCGTTTATTAACACCCCACATGTCTATGAGTATAAGCACCCCCACAACGGCAATCATTACACCTGCTTTCAATTTTCTGAGGCTGCAGAGGTATAGCGTACCTGCCGCAAGCACGATAAAGAGGATGCTGCGCAGAGCATCGGCCCGGAATATGGATATCCTCACCTGCTTCAGCTGGTCAGTAAAAACCGCTATCTGGTCGGCAAACTGCGGCTCGTTATTACTTTGCTGCTCAAAAGCGGTAACCTCCTGGTCGCTGATAAAATCAAAAAACGTGGCAGGGGTTATGTAGAAGACCAGCGCCAGCCCTGCCGTAACCCCCAGTGCTATGAGAAACTGCTTCTGCTTCTCTTTGAGGATGCCGGGATTTTTGTATACGGCAAATAGCGCCATCATCGCCAACAGCGGAATGGCTAACTCGGCAATCACCAGAGTCATGGATACGGTTCTGAACTTATTGTATCCCGGAACATATTCCAGGAAGAAATTGGTAACCCCCATCATGTTATGGCCCCAGGAGAGCATGACAGCCAATACGGTAACAGCAAGCAAGATCCATTTAAGGCGACTTCTTACAATAAAAAGCCCCAGCACAAAGAGGAAAACAATGATAGCCCCGGCATACACCGGCCCGGAGGTAAAGGGCTGGTTGCCCCAGTAGGCATTTTGCTGCGCCACAGCCTGTCGCCACTGCCTGTTAACGTCCGAAAGGTCGTCCACTTTGTTCCCTATCATGCCTGTGCCGCCTCCTTTTACATTGGGAATCAGCAGGGAAAAGGTCTCTTCAATGCCATAGCTCCACTGCGTAGCATAGTCTTTATCCAGCCCGGAGGTTTTGTTATTCTGGTTTTCGGTCAGTTCCGATTCTCCGCGGATAGTATAGCTGCTGTATTCATTGGTGAGGAGGAGATTAGTGATATTGGGTCCCACGGCCAGCACTCCGGCCACCAATAAAATACCGGTGGCTTTAAAGAATTGCGGGAGCATTTTTTCTTTGATATGAAAGACCAGCTCGCCAAAACCCACCGCTATCAGGATGATGAGCAGGTAGTATGTGATTTGGAGATGGTTGGTGGCAATTTCGAGGGAAGCAAACAACAGGGTAAGGATGGCCCCTAAGAGATATTTTCCGCGGTAGGTGAGCAGGACGCCGGCAAGCACAGGAGCCATGTAGGCTATTGCGTGGGCTTTAGAGTTGTGTCCGGCTTCCAGGATAATGAAAAAGTAAGAGGAGAATGCAAAAGCAATTGCCCCGACAATACTCAGCCATGGGTTGACGCCCAGGGCCAGCAACAGGATGAAAAAGCCCAGCATGGTCAGAAATACGTAGTCTGCCGGTCGTGGCAGGCCCAGCCGCAGGATGCTGTCGATATCTTTGATAAGGTTGGAGCTGTATTTTACCGAGATCTGATAAGCAGGCATGCCGCCAAACATGGAGTTGGTCCAGAGGGGTTCCTCGCCGGTGTCCTGCCTGTAATCCTTAATTTCTTTAGACATGCCCCGGAACTGAGAGATATCTCCCTGCTTGATCTTTTTTCCTGATAAAACAGGACTCATATAGATGAGTGCAACCACTAAAAAGATGACTATGGCACTGATATAAGGGAGCCAGCTACGTATTGGAATATTTTTCATAGAATCCGGGTTCAGTTATTTCTTTTTACTTTTCTTATCCTTGTCATTATCGCTTTCTTCATCAATCTCCTCATAATCAACATACTCCCCTAAAGTGTCATGTTTTTTAGAGCTTTTGCGGCGGTTTTTGTAGGCTATGTGGATGTCTCCTTCCCGCTTATCCTGATCTTCATAGGCTTTGCGTTCTTTCTTATAGCGTTCTTCGGTTTTTCTGATAAACCTCTTCAGGATATAAGGCAGCAAGTATCTGGTAAAGAGCTTTGCCAGAAGATATATCAACAGCAGAAAAAGTGCCAGTCTGATCAATCCCATAAATTGTTGTTTGTTACTCTGCGAAGATAGCTGTTTTCGGGAAAACGGAAAAGTGATTTTTTTTACTGCGGACAGCTATATACAGCAAAAAGAGGACTGAACAATTTTTTAATGCTCAATCCTCTCCTTACTGGAATATTTTTTACGTCAGCTTAATTAGCGCTTGTCGAGCCGCTCATCAGAAACGCTTAATTTCTTTCTGCCTTTTGCACGGCGACGAGCCAACACTTTCCGGCCATCTTTGGTCTTCATACGGGCCCGGAATCCATGCTTGTTAACGCGCTTTCTTCTCGATGGTTGAAATGTTCTTTTCATTGTGCCTGTCCTTTAAATTTTTAGGAATGCAAAAATAGGTATTATTTTCGCTATGCCAAAATTTTATCCGAAAAAAGCAGCAGGATTTTTTCCTGCTGCTTTCCGGCATTACTTTTTAGGCATTTCTTTCAGCGTATAGATAAGGAAATCCCAGAACTTCTTCACCGTTTCGATGTTCACCTTCTCATCCGGCGAGTGGGGATAGCGGATGGTAGGGCCAAAAGAGATGGCATCCAGGTTAGGATAAACAGCTTTTATAAGGCCGCACTCCAGCCCTGCATGAATCACTTTCACTGCGGGCACCTTTCCGAATTCCTTGTCATAAACTTGTTTCATTGTTTCTAATACCGGCGAGTTGATGTCCGGGTTCCATCCCGGATAAGCCCCTTTGTGCTGTGTTTCAGCACCGGCAAGTTCAAATATGGCGCGAATCATATTCCCCAGATCAATTTTTCTGGAATCTACAGAACTACGCTGCAGCGTTACCACGGTAATTTTCCCGTCTTCCGTTTTTATAACACCCATGCTGGTAGAGGTTTCCACTACTTCAGGCATATCGGCCACCATGCTCATTACGCCGTTGGGTACGCCGTAAACAGCGCTGAGCAGGTTGTTTTGTGTTTCCCCGTCGATGATTTTTGCAGGATTGTCCACCACAGTGGTGCTCACTTCGAGCCCGGGCTCCACAGATTTCAGTTCTGACCTGACGGTTTGGTTGTATTCTTTTACAAAATTTTCAAAGTCTGTGGCGTTTGCTTCGGGAACCACAGCAATAGCTTCCCCTTCGCGGGGGATGGCGTTGCGCACATCGCCGGAATTGAAGGAAGCTACCTGCAATTGATGTTTACGTGCAGATTCCCATAGCAACCGGTTGATGATTTTAATGGCGTTGCCGCGCCCCAGGTGGATATCCAGTCCGGAGTGCCCTCCCTTCAGGCCTTTGGCATTAATTTTATAGGCTCTTGTGCCGGCAGGAGCGGGCTCTTCTTTATAAGAAAAAGTGGCAATCGTATCCATACCGCCGGCACAGCCGATGTAGAGTTCACCTTCGTCTTCCGAGTCCATGTTAATCAGAACATCGCCTTTCAGTAACCCTTCTTTCAGTCCGAATGCGCCGGTCATACCGGTTTCTTCATCTACCGTAAAAAAGGCTTCTATGGGGCCATGCTCCAGGGTGTTGTCTTCCAGCACAGCCATGGCAGCGGCTACGCCCATGCCATTATCCGCGCCAAGCGTAGTGCCTTTGGCGGTTACCCATTCACCGTCGATGTATGCATTAATGGGGTCTTTCTCAAAATCGTGATCCACATCGTTGTTTTTTTGCGGAACCATATCCAGGTGGCCCTGCAGGATGGCTGTCTCGCGGTCTTCATACCCTTTGGTGGCAGGTTTGCGGATAACAATATTCCCTGTTGCATCTTCTTTAGTCTCCAGGCCCAGCTTTTTGCCAAAGGCTTTTACAAAACTGGCCACAGCCTCTTCCTTTTTCGAAGGCCTGGGGATTTGGGTTAATTCGTAGAAATTCTTCCAGAGTTTTTCCGGTTGTAATTTTTTAATCTCTTCACTCATTATACATCTGTTTTTAATAATTATTATTCTGATTATTTTAACGGATAAAAGTAACATAAATTTTTTCAATACAATTTATGTTACAGACATTATAATTATTACATCATAGAGAAGTTGACAAAAGCGTTTTTAGTATTTATGTTAAACAATTGTTATTTCCGGCCTCATACGCTTTGCAGGATTGAAAAATAATCCCTTAATTTGCTGACATTCCCGGCTGATTTGTAAAGGCAGGAAGGGCTCACCCGGTCGCCGTCAGCATGGGTTAAAGCAGTATATACCAACAAATGTAGATAGTTATGAAAGAAGAGAATAATAAATCCGGTTTTTTTCAGCGTTTACTTGATAAAGTGGAGGTTGTGGGTAACAAGCTTCCGCAGCCCGTCACCCTTTTTGCTATCCTGATGGTAGTGACCCTTTTACTTTCATGGGCTTTTGGTGGTATTTCTGTTGAACATCCCGGCAAGGGCACGGGAATGCTGGACAGCGAGGGCAACCCCGTGGATACAATTGAAGTGATTAACCTGCTTTCCAGGGATGGTTTTCAGATGATAATGACCCGGATGGTGGATACCTTTGCCGAATTCCCGCCCTTAGGACTGGTTTTGGTGGTTATGCTGGGGATTGGTGTAGCCGAACATACCGGTATGATATCCGTTGGGCTGCGGCTGTTTGTTTCTAAAGTGCCCCAATCCATCATTACATTCTCCATCGTAGTAGCCGGAATGGTGAGCTCCGTAGCGGCTGACGCTGGATATGTGGTGCTTATTCCGCTGGGAGGCGCTATCTTTTACAGTATGGGGCGGCATCCGCTGGCCGGTATCGGTGCGGCTTTTGCCGGAGTATCAGGTGGTTTTGGAGCCAATTTCCTGCCCACTGGCCTCGACCCCATGATTGCGGCTTTCACCCAACCTGCCGCGCAAATCATCGACCCGGAATACACCGTGAATCCGCTTTCCAATTATTACCTGATGGCGGCTTCCGTTCCGCTCATTGGGTTAGCCGGAACATGGGTTACAGAGAAAATTCTGGTGCCCCGGCTGGGTATCTACAAACCCGGCGATGACCTGGAAATAGAAGAGCAGCAACCCATCAAAAAAGAAGAACGCCAGGCCCTGAAATGGTCCCTCGGTGCTACACTATTGTTTCTTGGTTTGATAGCCATAACGATTATTCCGGAAGATGGCCTGCTGCGCGGAGAACCCGACCCGGAAACGGGCGTGCGGAGTTTCAGACCTTTTTATGACTCCCTGGTGCCGATTATGTTTCTGGCCTTTTTTATTGCCGGATTGGTTTACGGAATCAAATCCAAAAACATTAAAAGCGACAAAGACGTTTCAGATATGACCGCCAAAAGCATGTCTACAATGGGTTTGTATATTGTGATAGCTTTTGTGGCCGCACAGTTTGTGGCTTACTTTAACTGGTCGAATCTGGGAAGTGTGATTGCCGTGAAAGGATCGGATACGCTAAAGGCGATTGGATTTACAGGCGGACCTCTGTTGGTGGCATTTATTCTCGTATCTTCTATGGTTAACCTGATAATGGGCAGCGCTTCGGCAAAATGGGCTCTGCTGGCGCCGATATTTGTTCCTATGCTGATGCTCATGGGCTTTTCACCGGAAACCACACAGGCAGCCTATCGTATCGGTGACTCATATTCTAACATTCTTACGCCGCTGCTGCCGTATTTCCCGCTGGTAATTGTGTTTGCACAGAAATATGTGAAGGATGTGGGTATCGGTACGCTCATCTCAATGATGCTGCCTTTTGCCATTGCCTTTGCGCTGGTGCGGATACCGATGTTCCTGTTGTGGATATGGGCAGAATTGCCGCTTGGTATTGAAGGGCCGATTTTCTATTGATGAGTTTAGTGCCTTATTTCTAATATTCTTGCATAATTTGGCAAAAATTTCAAAAAACAAATTCCAAAAAACAAATAATAACCAATAACAAAATTTCAAATACGAAACAAACTACTTTGATTTTTCAGTGATTGAAGAAAATATTTTTTTCAACTGCATGGCTTCGTCATGTAATTCCAATTCTTCCTTGTCAAATTCAGGTGAGTTTGTTTCGTATATCAATCAAAAAAAAATGCGCTTTCTTTTGCCTCCTTTCTGCAAATTTTCACTCGCATAAGAATGTTTGCTATATTCTTTGGAAGTTTTCTTGTATTAAACTTACTCGCTTTGCAAACTGATAAGTTCGTTCTTTTAAATCATACACCTGTTTTGATTTTGTCATTTGTTGATTGAAATTTATTTGTTATTTGTTTTTTGAGATTTGTTATTTATTTGGTTGTAGCTTGTCCACGTTAGGTTGGACTTATTGATGTAAATGCACGATCTTTTTGGTTTCGAAAAAGGGTTCTTCAAAATAATCAGAAATCGTATAAATATCTTTTTTCCAGGGGAGGTTTTGGAGTTCATCTTCAAAGTCTCCCCCTTTTAAATAAAGGATGCCGTTGGGGATTGCATTCCGGTTTGTGGCAAGGATTTTTTTTCGTATCCAGTGAAAAAACGTAGGCAGGTTCGTTACGGCGCGGCTCACCACAAAATCATACTTGTTTTGGATTTTTTCTGCCCTGGCCTGCTCTGCCACCACATTATCCAACTCCAACTCCGATGCGATGGCTTCCACCACCTTGATTTTTTTCCCGACAGAATCCACCAGGTGAAAGTGCACTCCCGGAAACATGATGGCCAGCGGAATACCCGGAAAACCGCCGCCGGTGCCCACATCCAGGATTTTCGTCCCGTCCCTGAAACTTACCAGCCGCGTTATGCTCAGCGAGTGCAGGATGTGGCGCTCATGGATGTGCTGAATATCTTTACGCGATATAACATTGATTTTCTGATTCCACTCGCGGTAAAGGCCGGGCAGCCTGTTTAGCTTTTCCAGAGCCGCTTCTCCGGCTTGCGGAAAATATTTTCTTATGAGGTCCGGTGTGTTTTGCATTTCAGCCATCAGCGTTGTTTTTCGCAAAGTAAGGGATTTTTTTGAAGATGGTTTCCGGGGAGGGAGTTGTTGGATGGATGAATGGTTGATTGATTAATTGGTGAATAGTTGAATAGTTGAATGGTAAGATGGTAAATTCCAAAGGCGCGAATTATTTGCCCTGCCTGAACGACTGACGTCATTCAGTCGGGCAGGAATTACGCGGAGCCCGGAATTCGAAATATTGGAACCACATAGAAACATAGGTCACATAGGAAACAGAAGCAGAGAATGAGTAATTCCAGGTATTGTCATAAACAAACTTTGTCAATCAGTTATATCAGTATTATCTGTGTGCTATAAAGATAAATTCCAAATTCCAAATTCCAACTCAAAATAAGGAACTAGGAACAAAGAACCCGAAATTTTTCAATGCCAATCCCGAAATACTAAGCAATCGCAGATTGCAAGTTTTTCGGCACTGCATTTCGCCAACTTTTACATAAACACAACATTCCCAACTTAAAAACCTACAAACTCACCAACCTACAAACCTCCCTTCTTCACCCACTTACCGGAATTGAGGACTTCGCCGTTTTGGGTGATGCGGTAGAAGTAGATACCGCTGTTTAGCGTTGACGTATTTATGGTTTTTTGGTTTTCTTTGGTCAGTACTACCTGGCCGGTGTTGTTGTAGAGCGTAAAGGTAAACTCCCGGACATCGGTGTCAAGGTAAATGGTGTTTTGGCCGGGATTGGGGTAGAGCGTAACGCTGCGGCGGGCTGCTTCAACATCTTCGATATCCACGGTGAGGTCTTGCAATTCCATTAGCCAGAAGCATTCATCGCCGTTTTCATTTTCGCACTGCACATCGTGGTTGGGGTATGGGCCACGGGTGGTGGCTGCCATAATGTAGGTATCATCATCCTTCTGTATAACGCCGTTCATTAGATTTTCATCGCCCTGCCCCCCGATGCAGCGCTCCCACTGCAGGTTGCCCACACTGTCAATTTTAAAGGCCCAGATGGTTGGGTTGCCCGAAAATGCAGGGTTATCCGTAATGTCGCCATTAGGGCCATAGTGGGTGGTGGATTTCGTTTCGCCAAAAATCATAAAACCATTGTCGGCGGTTTGGAATACATTGCGGGCACCCTCAGATTGATATCCTCCATAGCATTTGTGCCAGAGGATATTCCCTTGCAGGTCGGTACGGATCAGCCAGATATCGTATTCCTCCGTCCCGGGACTATGATAGCCACAGTCTTCGCAATCACCATTCGTGGAACCCCCTGTAGCTGAAAGCAGATAACCATCTTCAAGCTCGAAAAAACCTTTAAAGCTATCATCATTGCTGCCACCATAGCATTGCTGCCATTCCATTTCGCCCTCAGGAGAAAGTTTCGCTATAATCGCTTCGGCATGATAATCATAAGGTACACAATCAATATTACCCTCACCTTCTGGTTCAGTCCCCCCCCCTACCAATGCCCCGCCATCAGAGGTTTGTAAAACAGTAAATCCAAAATCAATAAACTCCGCTCCCAATGTAAAATCCCATATTATATCTCCATCACCGTTATATTTTACAAACCAGGCATCCCAGGCACCGTAATATTTCGAAACATCTCCGTCGTTAGAAGCGGTACGGTTCGCCGTATAAACCCCTCCGTTATTGGCAGCTCCTGAACTGAACAACTGATCGGTATAAGAACCTCCCGCTACCCGATCCCATATGATGTTTCCTGCCGTATCGATTTTAAAAACCCAATTCGACATGCCGGGAAAGTAGGGGTTTTCGCTAATATCTCCGTCCTCAGAAGTTGTACTCGCTGAAATAATCAAATCTTCACCTGAAGAATAGATACCGTTTGGATATTCGCTTTGCGTCCCACCATAAGTTCTCTGCCAAATTTCATTGCCCAAGGTATCTGTCTTAATTACCATCACATCGCCAGTATCATTAACTTCGGTAAACCCAACCATGTAATAAGCACCTGCATGATAAGCTAAACCTGTTGCGGTTTCATGACTATCTGAACCATAACAATGCTGCCAATTAATCGCAAGATTCTGGGCAAGTAATGGCGAAAAAGCTACAATAAGGCTGATAATCAGAATATATTTCTTTCTCATATCTCTTATTTTAGATTATGCATAAAAATACATTTTATTTTAAAAATCCCAACCACTCACAATAGTCGTGAGGGGTTGGGAATTCAATTCACTCAATAACTTTTACTCTGTTTATTTGGTAATAATTAATTTACCGGCCTGTACTACCCCTTCTTTTTTGAACGTATAGAAATAGGCGCCTGCTTTCATATTACGCGTATCCACCAGTTTCTGGCCTTTCTTACCTTGCAGACGCAGTGTTTTAACTACTTTGCCTTCGGTGTTTACTAAAGTAATCACCCCTTGGCTTTCCTCAGAAGATTGCTGGTATTCAAAAGTTGTCCAGTCTTTGGCCGGGTTGGGTTGAACGGTAACACTCACCTGTTTCAGCTGCGCCACCTCTTCCATATTTATGCCCTGTGATTTATCTGCCGGATTTCCTTCAAGGTTCGTACATGAATAGAAATGCTGACCGTAGGCTGCTTCCAGAATACTTTTTGCCTGGGCAGCGGCCTTACCTCTGTTATTATCGGCAATAACATTCAGGTCATCAACCTCAGCATCTGTCAGCTGAAACGTATTCCTGCCCTGATTGTCAAGGGTTTTATAAAGATTCAACAGGCTCATATAATCGTTATGGGCTTGCAGTGCTTCACCTTCCAGTTCATAAAGACCCGGTAGCAAGTCAGCCAATGCAAGGGCATCGGTATAATTGCCTTCATGCATATAAGAAGAAATTATCTGCCTGTCAGCGTTTAAACCGCCGAGGTTATCAAACCAATTGCGTAGTTCATTCATGTCCGGGTTTTCTTCATTCAAAAGGCTTCGGATAATATCCTTGGCAGCACGGGCTTTTTTGCGGCTGTGTTCAGCCATCTGGTTTTGCAGTACCGTCTTATAGGTAGTGCCTTCGGCCACTTCCTTCAGAATTGCTATCATATAATCCGGCAAGGGATCTTCTTTTTCTTCTAAGTACTTCATCAACTCATCCTTCTTCAGCTCATCCGGGTTAGCTGACAGAATATCAAAGAGGGCCTGATCACTGAACACATCGGTACGATCAGCCGTTTTCTTTAATACGTCCATGGATAAGTGCGGCGAGTCCCCCAGCAGTTGTGAACGGAGCTCCCACATATCCGAAGGCTGAGCCGTTTCAACGGCCTGCATTTCTGCCGGGGTGCTTCCACCATCCTTCAGGTTATTATACAAGGTCTCCACATTATTAAAATCATTGTAAGCAGTGAAGTAATCCTGCTCTGCTTCGTCAGTCTGTTCTGCCGTTAATGAAACGGACCGGACCGGATCGCCGTAATGTGACAGGCAATCATTCGTTAAGTTTACAGCCTTATCAGTCACATGATAGATTTTATCATCATCCGGATTTTCATCAGGGCATGTAGCACAATAATAATAGCCTATCTGAACAGCCCCTCCATTATAAAAATGCCATGTTGCCCCTGATTGCGAGAAGGAATTACCGGTGACTTCATAATCATTTCCTTGTTTAGATTGAATACTTGGATCTATTCCTGTTGAACTCACATAAAAATCTGCATAATTAAGCGTATTCGTATTGCAGAAATAGGTTAAACCACTATAAAAATCTTGATCATAGTTTACTCCTTCAGCCAGGTTTGCATAGCTGAGTCCTTCAAAATCATTTAAATAGACTTCATCTACACTTTGCGCCTCTTTGATATGTACTCCGGTATACTCCCCTGTAGGGGCACCGTCTGCTTTAGTGAAGTTGTTTTCTTCGATGGCAAAACCACTTGAATTATCCATAAAGACTCCGGTTCCTGGTGTACTGGAACAACACTGTTTGTCCCTGGTGTTATTCGGGCCAATAAAGAAATCATTGTACAGAATCGTTGAGTTATCAACATTGGTGCTTGAAATACCATAAGTGTTGTTTTCGAATACCGCATTATGTACATGGAAGGTGTAGGACATAATATCTGATGAATTTGCATTTACGGCCTCATAAAACCCTGTAAATGTACACTTATCCATGTCAGCACAAGGATGGGTGCTTGAAAGGCATCGCTCCTCTACCCTGAAGCCGGCACTATATGAAGCAATGGCATTGTTAAACTCAGAAACACTATCAGAAGTTGCATCAACCGTAAAATCACATCCCTTAAACTCAAACCCGTAAACCTGTGCTAAATCCACATGCTTGTGAAACTTCGTGGTTTCGAGATATTCATCCGTTATTTCAAACGTACAGTTAATGAACATACTGACGTCCGGCATTTCCGTAGCCGGGTCATAGGGATTGAAATTCTGATAATGCGTGGCATGAATTGATTTAGCATTATTTCTGAATGTGGCGCTATCAGCTACGACAATACCACCTGTTTGTTGGTAATGATCAGGGTTCCATAAATCAACTGCGATTTCCGCATTTTCAATAACCGCCCCGTTTTTTAATTCAAGATAGCCCTGGTTACACGTCATTCCGGTGGTTGTACAGGGCATTTGTGACTCACTTTTGGTGCCCCAGACTTCGATGCCTTGCCATTGCTCATCATGTGCAGAGGTGATCTTTCCCCCGTCTACAATTAGCTCTGCTCCCTGCTTGACTATAATTTTTCCGTCGATGGGCATTTTTATGGTGCCTGTAACCGTTAAGATATTACCAGGTTCTATTTCAATATCCTGATACATTTTAATAGGAAAATCCCATATCTCATCCTCATTAATAGACAGAGGTACTGAATAAGAATGATCTTCTTTAATATACTAATGAATTGGATTGTTTAATGTTACAAAGACGTAATCATAAAACATTAAATCCCTATGCATCCTTCCTGCTTGCTTAGGACTTATGTATTTGTTTGGCAATTGACCACCCATGATTGGATATGGAGTAGGTTGTGGTATAAAGTAATCTTTATCTAAATAACAAACATATCCCGGAGGAGGAACTGGATCGCAGTAATCTGGATCGGCACATGTTCCGAATATATCATCTAGAAAATCATAATGTGAAACATCTGTATATTCTGCATTATAAGTATGCTGTAAACCCAGAGCATGGCCATATTCGTGCCTAAAATGGGTTTCATGATCTTCCCAATAAAAAGTTGTTTCTGACCACATCGAATTTCTGGTATGTATATATAGATTGTCTCCATCATAATTATAATTACCCCATGCATTACCACAGCATTGGTCATCCTCTTCTGGCATAGTAAAGATGTGATTCATAGCTTTAACATGTTCAGGATAATTAGCGTCCAGATAATCTATGATTGGTTGTGCACTAAATAAGTCAAGATGGTGCAGTTCAGTATCATCAATAAAAATAATTTCGTTTAGCTCAAATCTAATTTTAGTGTCTGTTATATAATCTATAGAAGGTTCACATTCAACTGAATAACCTTTCTCGGGCACATTGCTGAAATTTTCATTGAGCTTGTTTATCATGAGATCAACTTGAGATCTGAACTCACTATTATCAATCCAACCGCCTGACCCATCATCTTTCCTACAAATTACATAATTTATTTTGATGGTTTTTATTGGGGTGCTTGAATTTGGGCTCCAATTCTCTGGCCTTTTATACTTATTCCACGCATCACTCAGATAACCATCCAGATCATTCACTGAATAATTAATGTTATTTGTAGGATTATTTGCGCAACCGCCTAAGTTTTGAGCTTGGGTAAAAAGAGTACCTATTAGAAGTATTGTTGCTGTTAAACTCAAAATTTTTATAAAAGTTATTATTTTTTTCATATTTTTTTTGTTTTTAGGATTATTGAATAAAGATTTTCATAGAATAATTAAGTTTATGTAATTTTAGAATATAAAGCCCTGTTTTTAAGTTCGAAATATCTAGGGTAGCTCTGGGCTGGTTTAAGGTGTAGTTTTTTACCATAACACCAGCCGAGTTGTAAACTGTCAGTTTTTCTGGTAGCTGTTTCTCTCTTTTGATAGTTATTTTAATCTTATCATTCACCGGATTGGGTGAAATGCTAACGGGGACTTCTGCTGCAGTTTCATCTATCCCCACCCCGGGGCAGTCTTCGACATGATAGTAGAAGTTTTCATCTTCATAGCTACCCAAAGAGTACGTCAATTCAAAAAATGGCATACCGCATACTTCGGCAGTTTCGGTATAGCTGATAAGCGGGAAACCGTCAGTTCCGCCGATACGCTCGGTGAACACGTAAGTGGAATCGCCCATGTTTCCCTCATACAGGTAAGAATACAACGTATCTTTGAGCATCCATTGCTGCAACTCCATTCCGTTATATTCTACCACCTGCTTATCCATTACCTTCAGTGGCATTTCGGAGGTGCAGGAGCTGTCTGCCCAGTTGTCCGTGACTCCGGCCGAACGGTATGTGGTGTAAACATCGCCCGCTTCCAGATCATAGGTAAAAAAGAGATACTCCTGTCCGTTCACCCACCGGTAGATGGTGTCGTTGCTGAAACGGGTAAAGATTTGTCGGTTGTCAGCTTCTTCGGTGTGTTCTGTAACCTGATATGCCTGCCCATTGATGGTAGTGTCTCCGGTGTGAGCCATAGTGGACTGAGAATCGCCCATATAATATCCCACACAGTAAGTCCATTGCGCACCGGGCTGCGGCCATGATTGCCCGGAAGCCATTGTTGCAAAGCCAATGGTAAAAAGCAGCAGTATAGTAAATTGTGTTTTTTTCATAGAATAAGTATTTGTGTTATAATGATTAGAGTTTAAAACAGGAAAAAAGGTTGTATATAAGTGCTATTGTTAAGGCGGGAACAACAACAAAATCAGCCCTTTTTGCAGAGCTTGTTTCTTTCTTTCTTTCTTTCTTGTATTTCATCTATCTACCTTTGGGTTACCGGGTCGTTATAAAAAGCCCTCACTTATATATCCTTAAAATTACAAAAGGTTATACGTTTTTGAGGGAATTTTTGAAAAAATCAAGTAATTTGGAATGGTTCTGGATTGGGGTGAATGGTGAATTCGTCCCGTTGAAATATTCACTACGCGAATTTCACGGGATAAATTGATTGGTGAATGGTTAATTGAGTTGATTAAGTTGATTGAGTTGATTAGTAAGATGTTGAATTCCAAAGATGCGAATTAAAGCGCCTGCCTGAACGACTGACGTCATTCAGTCGGGCAGGGATTTTAGGCGCCCGCCCGAACGAATGGATTTCTTCAGTCGGGCGGGAATTACGCGAAACGAAATCAAGAGATCAGAGATCGGAAGTCAGAGGTCAGTAATCAGAAATTACAATAAATGACCACAAATGACTACTTAATGACCACTCAAACATTCATTCATACAGTCATACATTCATTCATCCGAAACCTTTACCCCGTTTATCCCGTGAAATTTCTTTTCGTTTCTCTGGGATGAAATGCGATTCCGATATTTATCGGAATATTTCAACGGGGCGAAATTTCTTCATTGCCAACTGCTAACTGCCTTTTGCCAACTTTTACTTAAACACGTATACACCTAAACACTTTATATTCAGCCTAAAAACAAGTAACATAGAAACCTGTATACTTTCCAAAGAAATCAGAACTTTTCTGAACACGGTCCAACTTATGGATAATTTTCTATTTTTGTTTTTCGTTACAGATTGCGTTAAGCATCATTTGAAAATCGTTTATGCACAAACCCGTTTTTTTTTCGCTTTGGTTCGTTTTATTGCATGCGCTGGCGCTGTCAGGCCAAACAAATCATGAAGCCCAGCAAGCTTACATTGAAGCTTACCGGGATATTGCCGTGGAGGAGATGAACCAGTTTAAAATCCCGGCTTCGGTGAAGCTGGCCCAGGGAATACTGGAAACCAACTCCGGACGCAGTCGTCTGGCCGTAAAAGCGAACAATCATTTTGGCATCAAATGCCATACGGGCTGGCAAGGGAAAACTATCCGGAAAACGGACGATGCTTTTAAAGAATGCTTTAGAAAATACGACGACCCGGCCTTTTCGTTTCGTGACCATTCCCTGTTTCTGACGGGGCGCTCGCGATATGCGGGGTTGTTTCAACTGGATATCAGAGATTATAAAGGCTGGTGTCGCGGACTCAGAAAGGCAGGCTATGCTACCAATCCGCGTTATGCTAAGCTGTTAATAGACATCATAGAACGCCACAAGCTTTATAAGGTTGATAAACTTTACAGTCCTGAACCCGTGGCTTATCGCGGCCCAATGAAAGCGGTAGCCGTTCCTACCTACGATGATTTTGAGGTGGTGGATCAAGTCAACGGACGTAAGATTTACGAGAACAACGGCAAGGAGCTGGTTGTGGCCCGCAGCGAAGATTCGTATTTATCTGTGGCCAAGGATTTAAATATTGAAGTGGTTGACCTGAAATATATTAACGACCTGGTGACTGTCAATAACCTGCCGTCCGAAAATTTTGTCTACCTGGAGAAGAAGCGCTGGCGCAGCCGCGAATACAAATACCATATCGTAAGAGAGAATGAAACATGGCAATCTATTGCCCAGCTCTATGGCATAAGACTGCCCTGGCTGCACCTTCATAACATGTGGAATGGCACCCTGTCGCCCGGCGATAAAGTCAGGCTAAGACTCTTTTAAAGAGGGCTTTGGAAGGAGCTTCTTTTGAACTTACTTTCACAGCCGCTCCAATTCCTTCTGTACTAAATTCTGTGGCAGCATTTTAAGTGGGTTTTCCACTTCACAACCCCCAAACCTGAAATGGCACGAGATTTTTTTTGAAGCAAACAATTAATTATCTTTATCGGTTAAAGCGTTGCTTATGCGTATATCTATGCTCTTTCTGATGTTATTGTTCCTGCCTGTTATGCTTACAGGGCAGATAATTCCGCAAGACCGGACAGTAAACTGGACCACGGCAGGAACTTATGCCCTCTTTGATGATCCCGCCGCGCAGCTAAATGTGATGGATTTTGGCGCCACGGGCGACGGGGTTACCGATGATGCCGCAGCCATACAATCGGCAATTGATGCCATAGGAGCGCAAGGCGGCGTTGTTTACCTGCCCGGGGGGGAGTTTTTAATACAAAGTCCGCTCACACTCCCTTCCCGTGCCGTACTCCGTGGCGTGGACTCGCTGTCTACGCATCTCCTGATGGATTTTGAAGGGGAGCCCCTCCATGGTATCCATATCGCCGGAGCGGTGCTTTCCTCCTATTATCTCCTGCTATCAGGATATGAAAAAGGAAGCAATAGCGTGGTGGTAGCCAACGGCGAAGCGTTTTCTGACGGCACCTTCGCCGAGATAGTGCAGGAGAACGGGGAATGGGATACCGAGCCCGCCCCATGGGCAGAACAGGCGGCAGGCCAGATAGTGAAAGTTGAAGCTGTTAACGGCGATACGCTGGTGCTCAGGCATCCCCTGCGGATGACCTATAGTGACGCCCTGGAGCCAAAGATACGCGCTATCGACCCGGTAAAGGAGGTAGCTGTGGAGCAGCTGCGCTTAGAGCGCATGGATGAGCCCTCTGAAGGTGCCGGTTCAAATATTTACATCAACCTGGCCACCAATATCCGCATCAGGGATATAGAAAGTGATAAGAGCGTAGGCAGCCACCTCGCGATATACCGCTCCACTCAGGTGAGGCTCGAAGGCAGTTACATCCATCATGCATTTACCTATGACGGCTCCGGAACACGGGGCTATGGTGTTACCCTGCACACCCACTCCGGGGAGTGCCTTATCGAGAACAACGTCTTCGAACACCTGCGGCATGCTATGATGGTGAAAACCGGAGCCAACGGAAATGTTTTCGGATACAATTACTCTATTGATCCTCACCGCTCTGAAACTATCAGCGATTACTCCGGCGATATCTCCCTGCATGGCCACTATGCCTATGCCAACCTTTTTGAAGGAAATATTGCACAAAACATTTTTATAGACCACTATTGGGGTCCCTCCGGGCCTTACAATACTTTTTTCAGAAATCGCGCCGAGTTATATGGTTTTGTAATTACCGCCAGCGACAATGCCACGGACCAGCAAAATGTCGCCGGGCTGGAAGTGACTAATACCAATTTCCTTTACGGGATGTACACGCTCAATGGCAGCGACCATTTTGAGTACGGAAATTATGTTACCGGCGATATCGTCCCGGTGGAGACTGACTCGTTACCCGACACCTCCTACTACCTGTCCGGTTTACCTGCTTTCTGGACACAAGGGCTGCCATGGCCCTCTATAGGTGTCCCCCTCGAAGCCGGCGCTTATGATATTCCTGCAAAACAGCGGCACCTGGGCCTAAACACCATGGCGGGCACCCGGCACCGCAGCGCTCTTGCCATAGCTCCCAATCCTGCCCGGAGCCAAATCATTTTCTCCGGCTGGGGTGAAGGCCCTGTAACCATCAGCACTTTTGATTTGCAGGGTAATAAGGTACTTGTTCAAAAAGAATCCAATAAAAGAAGCCTTGCCGTTAGTCACCTGGAAAGTGGTGCCTACATTATAACTTTTCAGGATGAGAAGCGTTTTGCAGCAAAAAAAGTATTTATCGTCAGATAAAACGCTACAGGATGTACTTTACCAGCTTATTATCATCACCGGCAATGATGGCGGTTTTGCCATACTGCTTTAATTTTCCGATGTCGAACGGGGTGGTGGCTTTTAACCCTGTAACTGCTTCATCCACTCCCGAGGAGGTAACCAGGATACACGTCTCTGCTGACAGCGAGGTGAGCTTTATGGCTGTTGACTTGTTATAAGTGGTCACAGAAGGTGCCGTATAAACTTGCTCCCCAAAATTGTTTTCAAAGAGCACATTTTTAAACCGATCATATACCACCATGTTTCCTCTATCAAAATAGATGAAATCATAATGACGGTCTTCATTGTAGCGTTCGTAGAAAAAGTAGTGCTCATTCGAGAAGCGCTCAAAAGAGGTTTCGCCCGTATTACCGTTAAGTTTGAGGTATTTCAGCGCCCCGCTGATTTCCGTGGTAATAAAGGGCGCTTTGCTGTTGGTACGGTTTATGTAAATAGCGGAGTTGACGGCGCTGGCCAGGGGCTGCTGGATTTTTACCCGTGTTTCTCCGCGCCTGTTCATAATCATCACTTTACCGTTATCTGCCTGAGCAAAAATATAGTCTCGTCCGGAATAGACATGATGCTGCAGCGGCGTGGTAATTTTTCCAGCTGCTGCCGGCGTTTTCCATCCGCTTACGGGCTTGCCTTCGATATCATAACTGTAAATCTTCTGGTCGCTGCCGGCATACACCAGGCGGTGGTCGTTATAAGAGAAGACAGCAATGCCGTTGGTGGCTTTTGTGGGCAGCTTCACCGGGAAATTATCCACATCGCGCCCCAACACATCTATCAGGTAGATGTGGTTTTCAGTATTTAGCAGGTACTGCACTTTGTTATTGCCGTAGGCATCCACCTGGTGCACTCTGCCCATGGGCCGCCCTGATAAGGTGTGCTTCCAGAGTATCTCCCCGTCATGGCTGATAAAATACATATTGTTGAGTGCGTCGAAAGCGATGATACGTTTTTCGGCACTGAGGTGGTCGTTTACAATCTGGGGTTGTCCCACCACTTTAGCATCCAGCGAAATATCCCAGCTGCTCTCCCTGGAAGAGCGCAGGGCTTCGCCGGAGCTGGCAAAGAGGCTCATAAAATAGTATTCATCGGCATAGGAAAACTCAGCGGTCAGTCCGCTGAGTTGCTCCCAGGCACCACGATTTTTTTCGAAAGAAGCTTTTAGGTTGTTGTTGATGCCTGCTGCAAGAGGAAGGGCTTTGCTCATATTGACATAGAGCATCAAATTGCCGCTGTTCGAAAGGCCCGGAGCTAACGTCTGATAGGTGTCTTCGCTGGCTAAAACGTCATTGTTCTCGATTTTTCGTAATGTCTCCAGAAGGTGATTAAGGTTAGAAGAAGCCAGCACCAGGTCATTATGCACAGTAAAATAGGGGGAGGTGAGATGCTGGTATAAGTCGCCGAACAGGGAGGGCAGCAGGGTGGAAGAGGGTATGCGTATGACCCGTTTTCCGTCATCGCCGGTTTTATCATAAAAGGATTCTCCTGTTGCTTTGGCCAGCTTTTCAATTCCACGGAGGGCTTTATCGGCGTCATCGGCAAGAAATATTGCGGCTGTTTTGTCCGGCAGGCTGTTTAGCGGCGCATCATCAAAAATCAGCAGGCTTTTCCCTGTAAACCACTCAAAAAAGCCGGATTCCACATCAAACCGGGACGCTACGGAGGGCAGGTGTCCCTTTTGTTTCAGATGACGGTAGCAGGACGTTCCGCTGCTGTAGTTCTGTGCCAGCACCACGGCTGCCGACGAGGGCGTGATGTTTTGAATGGGCAGGTTGCTGGCCTCGCGCCCAAAACCCTGCAGGTGGCTGGCAGTGTCGGCCCTGGTGAATCCATTCAGCACCAGCTTATCTTTTTTTGCCGACACATCCAGCGCTGCCCATCCCGTTAACCCGCTTAACTGCTCTATGAGTCCGCTGTATTCTTTTTTTGATCCGCCAAGCAACAAATGCGGCAGGTTGCTGAAGTTAAGATACACCGTGCCGTCACTATATTGCCCTGCCGTACTGCGCACATCGCGGAAGTCCTTTTGGCTGGCAAGGTCGCGCTTCATCACATATTGCTGAAAGGCCCGCTTCATCGCCGGAAGGTCATAGCTTATAAGCAGAACGCCATCACGGATGGCAAAGTACAGGATGCTTTCGCGCTCGGAAAAAATAACGCTGTACAGAGGCGTTTCCAGAAAAGTGTCTTGCGTAACGGAGGCTAAGCTGCTGTATTTTTCTCGTATCATCTGTTCCACGCCGGCAGCAGTAAGGTGGGTGCGCGTGGCTAGCAGCAGACTGGATTTATTATCGTTATTCACCGATATGGCGAGGAATGTGGCAGCGCTGCTGAAAGAATTTTTGAGCACCTCATTGTTTTTTGCCAGCAGCTGAAGCTGCATCATTTGGTCATAAATATTTTCGAGGCCAGGATTTTTATCGCGAAGGGCCCACAGCGAGGATTGGGAATAGGTATTCCACAGCGACAGAAAATTACTGGTTTCAAGAATTACGGGAGCATCTTCAGGGATATAAAGGAGCGGGTTCTCTTGCTGTTGATTATAGCTTTCGCAGGATATTAAACCGGTAAGCAGAGAGAAGAAACTGATGTAGATAAGCAATCGCATGTCCTGTTCTTTTTAGTATAGTTGTTTTTGCTGCCTTCAAAAATAATGAAAAGATGGAAGACTAAGGTAGCCCGAAGCAATTTTAACCTAAGTTGAGCGGTTTGAACAAAGTGAAAAAGCGCTTTACTTAGGTTTAACCCCGATTTAGAAATTGTTGTATTTCACCGAATGGGTAGCCTGTCCCGTAGAATTGCGGGAAGGTGAAATGCTTACAATTTCTTTATCGTGAGCGAGAATCGCTCAATTTGGGTTTAATGATAATGATGAATCAGAGCCTGGCTTTGAGCTGCCTTTTTATATGAAAAGATTTTCGGTGATACGGGGTGAAGCCATAGACCAAAATGGCATCAACATGCCGGCGGGTGCCATAACCCATGTTGCGGTCCCAGCCATAGAGCGGGTATTGCTTATGGAGCTGCTGCATAAAATCATCGCGGCAGGTTTTAGCCAGCACCGAGGCAGCAGCGATGCTGTAATAAAGACTGTCGCCCTTAATGATGCACTCATGCCTGATACCGTTTACGGGTGTAAAGCGGTTGCCGTCTACCAGCAGCAGTTGCGGGGCTGTAGTGAGTTTCGCAACAGCTTTGTGCATGGCCAGGTAGCTGGCGTTGTGGATATTTATCTTATCGATGGTATGGTGATCCACGGAGGCTACCGCATAGTCCAGCGCCTCCTGCTCTATCTCTTCGCGGAGCGCCTCACGTACTTTTTTACTTAGTTTCTTGGAATCGTTCAGGCGCTTGTTGTGGTAGTCGGACGGAAGAATTACGGCGGCGGCATACACCGGACCCGCCAGGCATCCCCTGCCGGCCTCATCAAGGCCCGCCTCTGTAAAAGTTCCGCTATGGGGGCTCTTTAACATCATGAAAAAAACCTTTCGAAAATAATAGCCAGTAAGAGAGCAATAACTATCCCGTCTTTAACTTTTTCTTTGCGGATATTGGTAACAAGCCGGCTAACGGTGAAGGAGAGTGGTATAAAGAGCTGGAAAAGAAAAAACTCCCAGGCAGCCGGATCGGCAACAACAGTTGCCAGCAGAAAAATGGCGTGGAATATTATCACATTCAGGCGCTTGCGGGTGCGGATAATGTTTTCATCGAGCTTAAAAATCATCCGGGGCATCGTTATCAAAACCAAAAAAAGAAAGACCCCCCCAAATGCCCAATAGTTGATGGGGATGCTTTGGGGCAATGCTGATGGCAGGGCAGCATAATAACTAAAAAATTGCGCCATTCCCGCATTGAAGTTATCTGTAAAAAAAAGATATAACGCAAAGAGCAGAAACACAAAAAGAATGCCCAGTAACGAAATAATCCATTCTCTTAGCTGGTATATGCGGTAAATAAAATAGGTGGTCCACAATAATATCAGTAAAAAGATATTGGCGGGATGAATAAGCGTGGCCACACCAATGAGCAGCGAAGTGTTAAACCACTGCAGCAAGGGTTCTTTTTTTCCATAGTTATCTATTAGCTGCCGGATGACCAGCAGCACAAAAAAGTTGGAAAAGAGCGCCGTGTTTAGTGTAAGCATTTTGCTGCTGAAGCTCATAAACAGGATATAGAAGAAAAACGGCGTGAGGTTGGTAAGTCCTAAAATACGGTAGTTGCCGGTTATGGCAGCAAGTATAGCCCCCTGTATTACTAACAGCGCCAGCGCTGCAACCGACACTATCCAGCCACCCTGCATGCTGTCGTACAACAATGAAAAGGGGGATGTATCAACCGTATCCTGCACAGGAACAGCGCCGGTAAAGGCCGGCAGCCACAGAAGGGTTACCGCTATCAAAATAACGAAAATCTGCGACTGGTAGGTATAGTTAAAAACCCTGAATATCATCGTATAAATCGTTTTAGGTCGCGGCCCAGGTCGGTGCGGTAGTAGCTGTTTTTAAAGCTGATATGGCTGCACGCAGCGTAGGATGCCGCTAAGGCCTCATCCATAGAAGGTTTCAGAGAAGTGACGGCTATCACTCTTCCTCCGTTGGTAACAATGTCTTCACCCACTTGTTTGGTGCCGGCATGGAAGATAATACTGTCTCCCGCATCCTGCAGCCCATGGATGACTTCGCCTTTGTTGTATTTTCCGGGATATCCCCCTGATACCATCATTACAGCGGCAGCATAGTCGCTAACGATTTCCGGAGATCTGTCGCTCAGGTTGTTATCGGTGGCTTCTGTCATCAGCTGTAGCAGATCGCTTTTTATGCGAGGGATAACCACTTCCGCCTCAGGGTCGCCCATACGCACGTTATACTCTATCACATAGGGTTTACCGTCAACGTTCATCAACCCGAAAAAAATAAATCCGCAATAAGGGATGCCTTCTTTTTGCAGCCCCGAAACTGTGGGCCTGATGATGTCTGCTTCCACGGTCTCCATAAAAGCAGCATCGGCAAAAGGTACCGGGCTGATGCATCCCATTCCCCCGGTGTTTGGGCCGGTATCTCCCTCGCCGGCACGTTTGTAGTCTTTGGCTTCCGGTAATATTGTGTAATTGCTGCCGTCCGTAATAACAAATGCAGAGAGCTCCGTGCCCTTCAGAAATTCTTCTATCACCACTTTCGAAGAGGCTTCACCAAACTGTTTTCCTTCCAGCATTTCCCTGAGCGCTGCCTGCGCCTCTTCTTTCTCTTCGATAATCAAAACACCCTTTCCGGCAGCCAGCCCGTCGGCTTTAAGCACGTAAGGCGCCGTTGTGCTGTTAATAAACTGCAGCCCCTCCTGCAGGGTGTCTACGGTGAAAGTGGCCGATTGCGCTGTGGGAATGCCATGGCGCTGCATAAATGATTTTGCATAGTCTTTGCTGCCTTCGAGCATGGCGCCGGCTTTGCCAGGCCCAAAAAAGCGGATGTTTTTAAGCTGCGGGTCACTGACAAAAAAGTCTCTCATCCCTTCCACCAGTGGGGCTTCAGGGCCCACCACCACCATATGTATATGGTGCGAAAGCACAAATGATTTCACCGCCGGCAAATCATGGGCGGCCAGTGGCACATTTATTCCGTGCTGTGCTGTTCCGGCATTGCCCGGCGCAATGTAAAGGCTTTGCAAGTGGTTGCTTTGTCTGATTTTCCACGCCATGGCGTGCTCTCTGCCTCCTGAACCAAGCAGTAATACGTTCATGATTTAATGGTTTTTATGATTGATTTCCAAAGATTTTCTGCTGTTTTATCCCATGTAAACAGGGTTGCGCGCTCTTTCCCTTTTTCGGTGAGGGCTTTGCGCAGCGCGGGGTCGGATACGATTTGTTCCATGGCTTTGCTGATAGCACCGGGGCTGAAGGGGTCGGTCTTAAGGGCCGCATCGCCGGCCACCTCGGGCATAGAGGTGATGTTGGATGTGATTACGGGCACCCCTGCCCGGAAAGCCTCCACAATAGGTATTCCAAACCCCTCAAAATAAGAGGTATACGTGAGCGCTTCCGCGGAAGCGAACAGCTCCACGAGCCTGTCTGCAGGCTGCCTGCCCAGCAAAAGGATTTCATCGCGGTAAGGGTTTTTTTCATAAGCTTCCCGGATTTCCGGGGTCCACCATTTTTGATTGCCTGCCAGCGCTAACACGTGCCGATGGGCGCTCTGTTTCTTAAACAGCTCAAAAGCTTTAAAAAGATTTACCAGGTTTTTACGCGGATGCAGCGCACCTACAAACAGAAAGTAAGGTTTGCCGTGTGTAAAGGAAGCTCTTGTGGCTGCTTGCCCCTCACTATCCAGCGGCTTAAAGGCAGGGTTGGCTCCGTTATACACCACATCTATTTTTTCTGGCGACACCCCGTATTGCTTTACAATATCTGAAGCCGAGTATTCCGACACCGTGGCGATGCGGGTGGCGCGGCGTGCATATTGCGGGAAAAAGGTCTTATAGTATTTTCTCTCGAAAAAAGGAAGATCCTGGGGATAGTGTTCGAAGTTCAGGTCATGAAAAACAGTCAGCGTGGGGGTGTTACAACGCAGGGGCAGGTACCCGTCCGGCGAGAGGAATAAGTCGGGTTTGTGCTTTCGCAGGGCCGCAGGGATGGCATAGTGAAACCAGATGTAGTAGAGTGCCGGATGCCGCGCCGGTGGGGGAATAATAATGGGTGTGACATTGTCAGAGAAAACAAAAGAAGGATCGTATTTCCGGTCGAAAAAGAACAGAAATTCCACTTCGGGATGGTTTTTGGTGATGCGGCTTAGTGCCTCGCAGGTGAACCATCCAATACCTTCCATCTTGTTTTTTAGTAACAACCGTGTGTTAACTGCTATCTTCAAAAGGCGCTTATTTTTTCACCCCAAAATTAGTATAATATGTCAGAACAAAGGCAAGGTAGTGGAGTGAATAGCTTATATGGTGGATTTTTTCTGCGTGGGTGTTGCTACAGTAATGGCCTGCCACGGCGCTGCGTATTATATGTACCCTTGATGGAAACCCGGCCGGTGGACTAAACGGTGTGAAAATGTGTTCCGGCGTATGGTTTGATTAAAAAAATTAATACTTTTGGAAGTTTATTTAAGTGAAATACAAAAAGCAAAATGAGTCAGGAAAATAAGAATCCTAAAGAGTTTGACACCAGTAACCTATTTATCTTCTTATTCAGGTACCGGAAAATTTTAACCATTGTTACTGTTGTTGCTGTGGTGCTTTCGGTGGTGTTCTCCTCGCCATGGTTTATTGAACCGAAGTATGAATCTGCGGTAATTATGTATCCGGCATCCTCCAACTCGATCTCTAAAACACTCCTTACCGAGCGCCAGAGTAGCGAGCAGGATATCCTGGAATATGGCGAAGAGGCTGCCACAGAACAGATGCTGCAGCTGCTGAACTCGTCACGGATAAGAAACAGGGTAGTCAGGAAATTTGATCTGATGGCGCATTATGATATAGCCCCTGGTGATAAATACCGTTATACAAAATTGCAGGAAGTCTACGAAAAGAACATACGTTTTAGCCGCACCGAATATATGGCCGTGAAGATAAGCGTGATGGATACCGATCCTGCCCTGGCCGCAAAAATTGCTAATGAAATAGCCCAGGTACTGGATTCTGTTAAAAACGAAGTGTCCAGCCAGCGTGCTGTAAAAGCTTATCAGATAGTTAAGAAGGAATATGAGCAACTGCAGCAAGACATCAGAGTGATGGAGGATTCGTTGACGGAGCTGCGCAAACTGGGCGTGCATGATTATGAATCACAGGCCGAGATGTTTAACCAGCAGCTTGCTATGGAGATCGCCAGGGAGAACAGCGCCGGAGTGAATGCCCTGGAGCGTAAACTCAATACGCTAGCAAAATATGCCAGCGCATACATCGGGTTGAGCCAGCAGATAGAATATGACAGGGAGAAGTTGAGCCTTCTGAAAAGAAAGTATGAGGAATCGAAGGTGGATGCTTTTGAAGTGCTGCCGCAAAAATTTATCGTGGAACAAGCGTATAAGTCTGAGAAAAAGGCTTATCCTGTGCGGTGGCTGATAGTGGTGATTACGGTTTTGGGAGTCTTGTTTATGACCTCGCTGCTGCTGTTGATAGCCAGGAATTTTAATGAGGTAACCAAATATATGAAAAAGCCGAACTGAACGTTTAGAGAGATAATAGCAAAGCCAAAGAATGTCATAAATTTTAATGTAACGATGGAAAATTATTTTAGTAACAAGAGCGTGATACTGATACTCTGGAAATGGAAATGGCATCTGATAGCAGTTGTAGCCGCTGCAGTGGTGCTGGCAGCAATCTTTTCCAGTGCCATGTTTATTACACCCAAGTATAGCTCCAGGGCTGTTATTTACCCTTCGAATGTGGCGCCGTATTCTGATGAGAGCGAGACGGAACAGTTGTTACAATGGCTGCAATCAAGAGATATCAAAGACAGCATGATTCGAAGGTTTGAGCTGGGAAAACACTACGAAATAGATAAAAACTACGAGTATTATTATTCCACATTGTTATACGAGTATAGCGAGAACGTGTCTATAGGGAAAACACAATATGAGTCTATTGAAATAGAAGTGCTTGATAAGGACCCCGTAAGGGCCAAAGAAATGGTAGAGGCTGTCATTGAGCTGGTCAATAATAAAATACGGAGGATACAGAAAGATAAATACCTGGAGGTGCTGGAGGTTAACGGGCACCTGTTAAAGAAAAAAGAACGCGAAATTGACTCTGTTAAGCAGGTGCTCGTTAAATTGGGCACAGAGCATGGCTTATTTGAAGCCGAAAGCCAGGCACGGGAAGTCACTGAAGGATACCTCAGAACGATTGACGGCGATGCCCGCAACATTAACCACGAAGGGGTAAGGAAGTTGAAGAAAGGTCTGGAAGAAAAAGGAGGAGAGTTACTGGTGAACACCACCTATGTGCATAATCTGATGGCGCGCTATAACGAAATAAAATCGGATTATGAGCGGGCTTATAAAGATGTGCATAAAGAGTTTACTTTCACTAATACGGTTACTGCACCATTTGTGTCGGATAAGAAGGCTTATCCGGTGCGGTGGCTAATAGTATTGTATGCTGTGGTGGCCGCGGCGGTAGTGTCCATACTGGTGATAGCTGTGGTGGAAAATAAAAAGAGTCTGGAATTTGCAAAAGATGGGCAATAGCATTTTGGAAGAGAAGCAGAAAATCAGGTTGGCATATACGCTAAGCGGGATATTTCTCTTGCTCAGCACTTATCTTATCGCGACAGAGAAGTATTGGTATATCGCATTTATCCCCGCAGTGCTGGCGTTGGTGTGGATGTATGTGTACCGCCTGGATTGGGTGCTGCTGCTCATCACCTTTACCACGCCTGTTGCCGTGGAGCTCAGCGATTTGGATCTGGGGGTTAGTGTTTCTCTGCCATCAGAGCCCTTGATGTTTGGGGTGTTACTGCTGGCGCTGCTGAAACTGCTCTTCGAAGGGAACTACGATATGCGTATTGTCAGGCACCCGGTAACGTTGGTGGTGTTTTTCAGCCTGCTGTGGATGTTTTTCACCTCCATGACCAGTGAGCTGCCTGTGGTATCTTTTAAATATTTACTTTCGAGGCTTTGGTTTGTAGTGCCTTTCTACTTTTTGGGCATACTGCTCTTTAAGCGTTTCAAAAACATAAAGACGTTTAACTGGCTGTATATTATCCCGATGATCTATGTAATTATCCACACCACACGCGTGCATGCCGCTCATGGCTTTTCAGAAGATGTCAGTCATTGGGCTATGAGTCCTTTTTATAACGACCATACGGCATATGGCGCTATCCTTGCGCTGCTGCTGCCCTTCACCCTGGTCAGCACCTTTTTTAAGCGCTATCCTGTAAAGTATCGCGTGGCGGCAGGGGTGGTTTCGTTTATTCTTTTGGTGGCCCTGTTTCTTTCCAACAGCCGTGCGGCATGGCTTAGCTTTATTGGTGCTTTTGGTGTGCTGATGTTTATTTTGCTGAAGATAAGATTCAGGTATGTGTTCCTGGTGCTTGCCGTTTTGGTAGGCCTCTTTTACAGCTTTAAGCCGCAAATTATTGATTATCTGGAAGACAATAAGCAGGATTCGTCAGGAGATTTCAAAGAGCATGTTCAGTCCATGTATAATATCTCTACCGATGCTTCTAACCTGGAGCGGCTCAACCGGTGGCAGTCTGCTCTCAGGCTGTTTGAGGAGCGCCCTGTTATGGGATGGGGGCCGGGGACCTATCAGTTTGTGTATGCCCCTTTTCAGCGCTCAAAAGAAAAAACCATCATCAGTACTAATTTTGGTGATATGGGTAATGCCCACAGTGAATACCTGGGGCCGCTATCGGAATCGGGAGTGCTGGGAGCGGTGTATATCCTTTTGCTGGCCTTTGTTGGACTGAACCGCGGATTAATTGTATACAGAAAGGCAGCTAATGCCGAGGTGCGCATGATGGCCCTGGCAGCTTTATTGGGGTTGACCACCTATTGGATACATGGCTTTCTTAATATTTTTCTGGATACTGATAAGTTATCGGTGCCGGTTTGGGGTTATTTGGCAATTATTGTTGCGCTGGATATTTATCATCGCGATAAGGCGCCCGCAGATTTTAACCAGGAGTAGTATTCTTAAATATTATATTTTCCAATATTTATGGGTAATCCAGGTTAATCCCACGATAGAAAATGTTGGCTTTCATTTTTCTTGAAAGCCTTACTTTTACTCCGCAAAAACAATAACGGGTAAAGTAAATGTTTGAAGCATAGCAAAAAAACCAGAAAAACATCATGTCTTTCTGGTTTTTCATCAAGCCACTATTTACTGTTCAGTCTTAGCTTATTTCTTCACGCGCTCAGAATACGAGCTGTTGCGTGTGTCAATTTTCAAAACATCCCCTTCATTGATAAATAAAGGCACTTTTACGGTGGCCCCGCTTTCCACAGTAGCATCCTTAAAGGCATTGGTGGCCGTATTGCCTTTCTCTCCGGGTTCGGTGTAGGTTACTTCCATTTCCACATATGGCGGCAGTTCGCAGCTCAGGGGCGTTTCTGTATCGGCATGGAAGACGATCTCTACATTTTGTCCGGCTTTTAAAAACTGCGGGGCATTGATCAGCCCTTCATCTAAAAAAGTCTGATCATAAGTCTCGTTATTCATAAAGTGATAAGTGGTATCCTCCTTATAAAGAAACTGGTAACTTCTGCGCTCGATCCGCTGGATGTCTATTTTCACACCTGAATTGAAGGTGTGCTGGACTACTTTTCCGGTAGTAAGGCTTTTTAGTTTCGTTCTCACAAAAGCTCCCCCTTTGCCGGGTTTCACATGCTGAAACTCTACTACAGTCACCAATTCACCGTTATATTTGAAGCACAGTCCGTTTTTAATATCTGAAGTATTTGCCATAATTTTTTCTGTATCTTTAAAATAAATATTTACTCAAACTTGAGGTATCCTTTCATAATTCCGCGGCTGGATGTGTTGATAAATGTTAATATCTCATCACGTTCCGGTGTTGCAGGCACTTCGGCCTCTATTACTGCAACAGCGTGGCTGTTGTTAAGCCCTTTCAGGTATATTATGCGATAGATATCCTGTATCTGGTTAATCTGCTGGCTGTTATATCCCCTTCTGCGGAGCCCCACCGAGTTGATGCCCACATAAGAGATAGGCTCGCGGGCAGCTTTGGTATAAGGAGGGATGTCTTTACGTACTAACGAACCTCCCGACACCATGGAATGCTTGCCTATTTTAGAGAACTGATGCACAGCGGTGAGCCCTCCGATAATGGCCCATTCATCTATCTCTACGTGACCTGCCAGAGTGGCGGCATTAGCCATTACCACATGGTCATGGATGATGCAGTCATGGGCAATATGAGCATAAGCCATAATAAGCACGTTGTTGCCTACCACGGTCTGATTATTGACTTTTGTGCCGCGGTTGATAGTTACAAACTCCCTGATAGTGGTGTTGTCGCCAATAGTTACAGAAGTGTCTTCACCTTCAAATTTCAGGTCCTGCGGGATGGCGGCGATAACCGCCCCAGGAAAAATCTTACAGTTTTTCCCGATTTTTGTTCCCTCCATGATGGTGACATTGGAGCCTATCCATGTGCCTTCGCCGATTTCTACATTCTTTTCTATATTGACAAAAGGTTCAATGACCACATTTTTGGCTATCCTGGTTTGTGGATGAACATATGCTAAGGGTTGATTCATCTTTATTAGCTGTTTTTTACGATTTGGGCCACTAACTCGGCCTCCATTACTATTTTATTTCCTACGTATGCGGTGCCCTGCATCTGGCAAATACCGCGCCGGATGGGTGACAGCAGTTCCAGTTTGAAGAGTATCGTGTCGCCGGGGACTACTTTTTTTCTGAAACGAACTTTGTCGATTTTGGCAAAATAGGTAACGTAGTTCTCCGGATCCGGGACGCTCGACAACACCAGTATGCCGCCGGTTTGTGCCATCGCTTCCACCTGCAGTACGCCGGGCATGACAGGCTCGTTGGGGAAATGTCCCACAAAAAAGGGCTCATTCATCGTGGCGTTTTTCATGCCTATCACATGGTGGTCACTCATCTCCATAATCTTGTCTAATAACAGGAAAGGAGGGCGGTGGGGCAGCATTTTTTTTATCTGGTTGATATCGAAGAGTGGCTGCTGCTCCGGGTCAAAATGCGGGATATCAGCTTCAGCCTCTGCTTTTTTTATGTGTTTCTTCAAAAGGCGCGCAAACTCCACGTTAGCCTGGTGGCCCGGGCGGGTAGCTATAATTTTTGCTTTCAGGGGGCGTCCGGTTAAAGCCAGATCACCTACCACATCAAGTAACTTATGCCGTGCCGGTTCGTTTTGATATTTCAGCTCGGTATTGTTTAAAATGCCCTGCTCTTTTACCTGGACGTCATGCTTGTTAAAGAAATTGGCCAGCCATTTTAGTTTCTCATCACTGATAAGGTGCTCCACAAAAACAATAGCATTTTCAAGGTCTCCGCCCTTGATCAGATTATGCTTGATCAGGGGTTCCAGCTCATGGAGGAAGACAAATGTCTTGCACCCCGCAAACTCTTCCTTAAACTGCCCGATATGTTCCATATGAGCAAACTGGGGCCGCAGCACGTTAGAGTTGTAATCGACCATCGCCTTTACTTCATAATGATCGTTGGGCACTGCAATAAATTCCACCCCCGATTCTTTATCTTTATAGGTGAGGGTCTCTTTCAGGATAAAATAATTTTTTTCCTCATGCTGCTCCTGGATACCTGCCTGCTCCAGTATTTTGACATATGGGGCGGCGCTGCCGTCGAAAATCGGGCACTCTTCGCCGTTTATTTTTATGAGCACATTATCTATTTCCAGTGCCGCCAGGGCGGCCATGCAATGCTCTACGGTCTGTATTTTTACGCCGTCATTGGCTATCGTGGTGCCTCGCGAGGTGTCAGTAACCAAGTGGGCATCAGCATTAACTACGGGCTGGCCGTCAATATCGGTGCGTTGAAATTTGATGCCATGGTTTTCCGGGGCAGCGTCAAAAGAAAGGGTCACATCCCGTCCGCTGTGTAAGCCGCGTCCTGAGATGGAGGATGTATTTTTGATTGTTTTTTGCATATTATCCATAAGCGCTGCAAAATTAACTATTCCTAAAAGTTCTGCAAATGAATTACTTGTTTTCTTTTAATTGGCGTTCTATAATTCCCAGGCGTTCTACAATTTTTGGCAGATTTTTAAAGAACATCAGGGAGCGTTTATATTTGGAAATATCGTAGGCGGGAGATCCTAACACGGTGAGGCCTTTTTCTTTAATACTGCTGGATATGCCCGACTGTGCTCCGATTTTTACATCCTCGGCGGTTTCAATGTGTCCTGTCAGGCCCACCTGGCCGCCAAACATATTGTTGCGGCCCACTTTGGTGCTCCCTGAAATACCGCTTTGGGCGGCAATAACGGTGTTTTCACCGATCTCCACATTATGAGCTACTTGTATCAGGTTATCCAGCTTTACGCCGGCACGTATCACCGTAGAGCCCAGCGTAGCACGGTCGATGCAGCAGTTGCTTCCTATTTCTACCCGGTCTTCTATAATTACATTACCTATCTGCGGTATTTTTTCATAGTTGTTGTCTTGCTGCGGCGCAAAACCAAAGCCATCGCTACCGATTACGGTGCCCGAATGAATTGTGCAGCGCTTGCCTATCACGGTGTCGGGATAGATGTGGATGCCTGAAAACAGCGTAGAACCTTCGTCTATCTTACTATTCATCCCAACAAATGTGTGGGGATATATTTTAACACCGCTTCCAATCTTTACCCCCGATTCAACAACTACATATTCGCCGATATAACAGTCGGCAGGAAGCGAAACACCCTTGTCGATGATTGCCGTACGGGCTATGCCACTGCGGTTTTCCCTGAGTTTCTGATAGGTCTGCAGCAAGGTGGCAAAGGCGCTGTATGCATCTTTAGTCCTGATAAGTGTGGCGCTAACAGGCTTTTCGCTGACAAAATCATTGTTTACAAGAACAATAGATGCCGATGTTTTATAAATATAGGGTGTGTATTTCGGATTGGAGAGAAACGTTAATGTGCCGGGAGTGCCTTCTTCTATTTTTGATATGTTCTCAACAACTTCGTCCGGATTTCCTTCTAATGAGCCTCCCACCAAATTTGCAATCTCTTTTGCTGTAAATTTCATGCGTGTATTTTTCTGTCCTAAAAAACTGCGTAAAGATATTCAAATTTTCTGATTCCCCTTCCCTGTAAGCGCTTCTTAAAAGATAACAATGCATCAAATCAGGTTTTTAGGATAACAAAGGAAATATTTGTAAACAATTTTTGTTATCCCCACTGTATTTATTTGCTCGGAGGCCTGCGTAATATCGATCACGCTCCCGCTTTTCAGGATTATCTTAATATTATCGCTCACCGGATTATAAGCATGATTTTGTGCTTTGCCACTGAAAACAAGATATTGTGCCTCTTGTTTTGTAAGATGATATTTATTTTGGGCTTTTTGCAAAAGATTGGCCAGACGGGTGTTGCTGAAAGGTTCGTTTTGCATCTCCGTTTTATATAATCTTCTGTTTACGAGGTTATTGCTAAGAAGACGCAGTAGGTTGTCGTCGGCATGGCACCAGCTTTTAATGGCCGAAAGAATATCAAAGTCATCTATCGCCGCAAATGCTTCCAAAAGCGACGGATTATCGCGGAGGTCTTCTTTTCCGAAGTCGTGACGCATAAACTTGCTTAGCGGCGCGGGAGCATCTATATGTTGCCCTTCCCGCAGCAGTTGTTTTGCTCTTTTCAGAATATTCATCAACAGGTACTCGGCTGAAAGAACGGTTTTGTGCATATACACCTGCCAGTACATCAGGCGCCGCGCCACGATAAATTTTTCTATAGAGTAGATCCCTTTGGCCTCCACTACCAGCTCATCATCGGCCACTTCCAGCATTTTTATGATACGTTCGCTACCCACCACACCCTCAGAAACGCCTGAAAAAAAGCTGTCGCGCTTCAGGAAATCCAGCCTGTCCACGTCCAGCTGGCTGGCCACCAGCTGATGGAGGTATTTTTTTGGATAAGTGCCGTTAAAAATGGCCCGGGCTGTGGCGAGTCTCCCGCCATACTCCGCATTTAGTTTTTCAAAGAAAAGAGCAGAGAGCTCCTCGTGGCTGACCCCGGTAATAATTGACTTTTCCAGAGCATGGCTGAAAGGGCCGTGGCCCACATCATGCAAAAGGATAGCAAGCAGGGCTCCTTCCTGCTCCTGGTCAGTGATGTGATGTCCTTTTTCTTTGAGCACATCAATAGCTTGCTTCATCAAGTGCATGCTGCCTAAAGCATGCAGAAACCGGGTATGTACCGCGCCGGGGTATACCAGATGCGTCAGTCCGAGCTGGGAGATCCTGCGGAGCCGCTGGAAGTAGCGGTGCTCTGTTATTTCCAGCAGCAGCTCGCCGGAGAGTGTTATAAAGCCATAGACCGGGTCATTGACGATTTTGCGGGTTCCGGATTGTTTCATGGTTGTAAATATTCTGTGCCTCGATGATTTTATTACTCATCAGACTGCAAAAGTATGTAAATCTCAGTATTGGCGGAATCGGGTAGCCGCGATTCATAAATTTTCTTAAATAGGCCTTTTTCCCGCCCCTCTGTCAAATATGTAGTAATATGCTGCGTTTTGCATATCGGATACTGTCTATTTGATGGTTATTTTTTATCTTTAAACAAAATTAGAATAATATGAGCGAAGTGAAAATACTATGGGTTGATGATGAGATAGAACTGCTGAAACCCCATATCATGTTTCTGGAAGAGAAAGGTTTTACCGTAGATACTACCAACAGTGGTAGCGAAGTGCCCGATATGCTGCGCAACGAGGATTATGCCATCCTCTTTCTGGACGAGCAGATGCCCGGAATGTCGGGGCTCGAAACGTTGCAGCAGGTGAAAGACATCAGGCCTAACCTTCCGGTGGTTATGATTACTAAGAGTGAGGAAGAGGCTATTATGGAAGATGCTATAGGATCCAACATTTCCGATTATCTCATAAAACCGGTAAACCCAAACCAGATCCTCCTTTCGGTGAAGAAAAATCTCGATAAGAAAAAGCTGCGCAGCGAAAAAGCTACCATGGGTTATCAGCAGCAGTTCAGTAAGATAGGCAGCGAGATAAGCGGGGCGTTAGACTTTGAGCAGTGGAAAGAGGTATACAAAAAGCTCGTCTATTGGGAGCTGGAGCTTGGATCGTTAGACGATGGCGGCATTTCTGAGGTGTTTAAAAATCAAAAGGAGGAGGCCAGCCAGGTGTTCAGCCGCTATGTGGAGCAAAATTATATCAATTGGCTTAGCGCCGATACTGAAGAAAAGCCTGTCCTCTCGCATACCCTGCTTAAGAAAAAGCTTTTTCCTGTATTGAAGGATACCAGCAAGCCGGTATTTTTTATCCTGATTGACAACCTTCGTTATGATCAGTGGAAAACACTACAAGCCGTGGTGGAGGAGTATTTTAATATCGAGTCGGAGTCGATGTTTTACAGCATCCTTCCGTCGGTGACACAGTATTCCCGCAACGCTATTTTCTCCGGAATGATGCCGTCGGAGATACAGAAGAAATATCCGCAATATTGGGTTGGAGAAAATGAAGAAGGCACTAAAAACCAGTATGAGAAAGAGTTGCTGGGTGAGCTGCTAAAGCGTTATGGCTTTGATATCAGATACTCTTATAATAAAGTGCTCAGCTATAATGTGGGCAGGCGCCTGGCTGATCGTATCAGCAACCTCGCAAATAATGACCTTAACGTGATTGTGTATAATTTTATTGATATGCTTTCGCATGCCCGCACCGAGATGGAGGTGATAAAAGAACTGGCCGAGGATGAGGCCGCCTATCGCTCTTTAACGCTTTCATGGTTTGAGCACTCGCCGCTGAAGGATATTTTGGCGGCTCTGGCTGATGAGGACGTCAAGGTGATCCTGACCACCGACCACGGATCGGTGAAGGTGCAGCACCCCGTGAAAATTGTCGGCGATAAAGCCACCAACACCAATCTGCGATACAAAATTGGTAAAAGCCTTAACTATAATAAAAAGGAGGTTTTTGAGGTGCGTAATCCCGAAGACATTTTTCTGCCTAAGCATACCCTCAGCTCTTCTTTTGCCTTTTGCAGGAAAAATGATTTTTTTGCGTATCCAAATAATTTTAACTATTATGCGAAATATTACAAGAACACATTTCAGCATGGAGGAATATCGCTTGAAGAGATGTTGTTACCATATATTGAACTAAAAGGCAAATAGTATGAAAATAGAATATGGGTTGGACCAGTTGCCTGAAGTGGCCGGCAAGCTGATCTCCGGCTTTTCCGAAGCGCGTGTTTTTGCTTTTTACGGCAAGATGGGAGCCGGAAAAACTACGTTAATAAAAAGTATTTGCGAGGAGCTGGAGGTGATGGATGTGGTTACCAGCCCAACCTTTGCCCTTATCAATGAATATCTTACCGAGGAGGCCGCATCGGTATTCCATTTCGATTTTTATCGTATTGAAAAACCCTCCGAAGCGCTGGACATAGGATTCGAAGAGTATATTTATGGCAACGACTATTGCCTGATAGAGTGGCCTGAAAAGGTTGCGGCGCTGCTGCCTGACAGCTATATTAAAGTGATAATAGAGGAAAAAGATAACGGCAGCAGGGTGCTGGAGGCCCTGCAGATAGAATAAAATTACCATGCTATGACTTCACAGGATAAAACTTTCTCGCAGTATTCGGCATCTTACGGGTTCTACCCTCAGGAGGAGATGCTTGAAAGCCGCATTTCGGGATGTAAGCTGAAGCTGGGCATCCCCAAAGAGCGGGCCCCTTTTGAAACACGCGTAGCCCTTATCCCTGAGGCGGTGGAGATGCTTGTGGCCAACGGGCATCAGGTGCTGGTAGAGCACGGCGCCGGCGAAAGCGCTACTTTTACCGACCAGGAATACAGCGATGCAGGGGCGCAGATTAAATACAGCCCAAAAGAGGTTTATACCGCAGATATTATCCTCAAAGTGGCGCCGCCCGTGGAGGAAGAGCTCGGCATGCTGGAAACACGTAAAGTGGTTATGTCATCGCTGCACTGGCGCGGCAGACCGCAGCAGTTCTTCAGCCAGATGATGTCCAATAAAATCACAGCATTTGCCTTCGAAAAGATTCAGGATAATAATGGCATCTATCCCGTAATACGCTCGATGAGTGAAATAGCAGGAAATACCGCCGTATTGCAGGCTGCCGAGTACTTAAGCTCTACAAAGCACGGACGGGGCAGTATATTGGGGGGATTTTCGGGAATTGCTCCCACCTCGGTGGTGATTATCGGTGCCGGAACAGTGGGAGAATATGCTACCTACACCGCCCTGGGAATGGGAGCGGAAGTTAAGGTGTTCGACAACTCCATATCACGCCTCCGAAGGATTCAGGGTTTCCAAAATCAGCGTATTTATACTTCACTGATTCAGCCGCGCCGCCTGGCCGCTGCCGTTAGAAATGCCGACGTGGTGATAGGTGCGCTGCGCCCCGTGGAGGGGAGAACACCTGTGGTGGTGTCGGAAGAGATGGTGCAGGGCATGATGAAAGGGGCCGTGATTATTGACGTAAGTATCGACCATGGCGGGGTGTTCGAAACGTCAGAACCTACCGATCACCATAAGCCGGTCTTTCAGAAATATAATGTGACGCATTACTGTGTGCCTAATATTCCCGCCCGTGTGCCGCGGACAGCCTCCATAGCCCTCAGCAATTTCTTCGCGCCCATACTGATGACTATCAGTGAGAGCGGCGGCGTGGACGAAATGCTGAAAAAAGAGCCAGGACTGCGCAATGGGGTATATCTCTATAAAGGTATCTTAACCGATAAGAATATCGCCGGAAAATTTCATTTGACATATCAGAATATCGATCTGCTGATAGCGGCTTTTCAAAAATAGTATCTATGGGAGTAAATGTAGTGGAAGCAGGATCGTATCAGGTAAAAACAGGAGCTGTTTTTCCTGAGCTGGAGCAATGGATTGCAAAGCGTAATCCCTCCCGGGTTTTCCTGTTTATGGATGAAAACACCAAAAAGTATTGCCTGCCCTTATTGCAGGAAAATATTCCCGGAGTTGTAAAAAATGCCGTGCCTGTAACGGTGATGCCGGGAGAGCAAAATAAAACCCCGGAAACCTGCATGTACCTCTGGGAGCAGCTCACCATCCGCCATGCCGACCGCAATGCTTTGGTCATTAATTTATCGGGAGGCGTGTTGTCTGATATGGGAGGGTTTGTGGCAGCCACCTACAAGCGGGGGATATGCTTTATCAATATCCCCACCACATTGCTTTCCATGGTAGATGCCTCCGCAGGAGGAAAAGTGGGCATTGACTTCCGGGGATATAAAAACCAGGTAGGGCTTTTTGTTGATCCCGGCGCGGTATTTATCTATCCACCTTTCCTGAATACGTTGCCGGAACGGGAGGTGAAATCCGGTTTGGCAGAGATGATGAAGCATGGACTGATAGCAGAGGAAGAATATTTCAGCGAAGTCGCCAATCTTCTCAAAAACGACAAGCTATCGGCAGCTTTTCAGCCGCTTATCCAGCGCTCGGTAGCTATCAAGCAGGCTATTGTGTCAAAAGATGCTAAAGAGGAAGGCCTCAGAAAGGTGCTCAACTTTGGCCATACCGCAGGCCATGCTATAGAAACATGGTCTTTCGCCAGGCAGGAGCCTTTGTTGCATGGCGAAGCGATAGCCCTCGGAATGATAATCGAGTTGCTGTTGAGCACCCGTCATGCAGCCCTGCCTGCAAAAAAGGGGGAGGATGCTATCCGCATAATTATGTCCTGTTTTTCAGGAACAGTGTTTGAAGAGCAAGATCTTCGGCAGATAATGTCGCTGATGAAGCAAGACAAAAAAAATACGGGAGGTAAAGTGCTTTTTGCGCTGCTTGATGATATCGGCTGGCCGGTTTATGATGTCCCCGTCGACGAAAAAGATGTGTATGACGCATTTAAACAATATGCCCGTTTCTTATGAAAATTTCCTGGAAAAATAGTGCGCTTACCGGAACCCCGGAGTTACCGGCCTCCAAGAGCATCACCAATCGTTTGTTGATTATCAGGGCATTGTGCGACACCCCTTTTACGGTGGAGAATATTTCTGATGCCGCTGATTCTCAGAACCTGCAGGATAACCTGCAGCAAATTCAAAAGCATTCGCAGGCAACGCTTACAATCGACGTAGGCCCCGCCGGAACGAACATGCGTTTTTTGACGGCTCTGCTGGCTGTGCAGCCAGGCACATTTGTTATTAAAGGTTCCGCCAGGATGCATCAGCGCCCGGTGGCGCCATTGGTGGAAGCTTTACGGCAGTTAGGGGCGCAAATCACTTACCTCGAAAAGAAAGGGTATCCTCCCCTTAAAATAGAGGGGGCCACACTGCCGGGTAATAAGGTTACGATGGCTTCGGATGTGAGCAGCCAGTTTATCTCCGCCCTGATGATGATTGGCCCGGTGATGCCTGAAGGCTTAACGATAGTTTTGTCAGGCGAAAAAGTTTCTTTTTCCTATATTGCGATGACGCAAAAGCTGATGCAACAATGTGGTGCAAGGCTGGAGATGGCTCAGGACACTATCCAAATCAAAAACAGCAAGTATCACAGAAGCAGCCCCCTTCGGGTAGAGTCAGATTGGTCTGCGGCCTCCTACTGGTATGGTATGCTGGCGATAGCTCCTCAGGGCTCTTTGAAGCTCAATGGTTTGAAGGAAGACAGCCTGCAGGGTGATGCCGTCTTGCACGACTGGATGAAGGACTTTGGCATCCAAACCACTTTTGCGGGAGAGGCAGCCTGGCTGGAAAAAAATCACTCCCAAAAGCCCGCCGGTTTTTCCAAAGATTTCCTGTTATGTCCGGATCTGGCCCAGACCTTTATGGCCCTTGCGGCTGCGCTGGAGGTCCACGCTCGTTTTTCCGGTCTTAGAACGCTCCGCATAAAAGAGACAGACCGCCTGAAAGCCATGAAAAGCGAACTTAAAAAGTTTGGGGTTCAGCTTCAAATATCCGGGGATCAGGTGGAAATCATACCACAAAAGCTGATCGAGAGCCATCAATCTATAAAAACATACCACGATCACCGCATGGCAATGGCGCTGACCATGCTGGCTGTCAGAACCGGAGAGGTTATCATAGAAAATCCCGGCGTTGTGGAGAAGTCTTATCCCGGTTTCTGGAAAGAATTAGAAAAGGTGGGGTTTGAATTTTGTGATTAATTTTCGTACGTTTACACTTTCCTGCAGATGCTTTTTTTTGGGGAAAAGATAAAATCATGGTAAGCGAATTTTATTATCGATGAAGAACCACACAAAACTATTTACTGCGGCCTTTGTAGTGATGTCGCTGTTTCAGACTGCAGCTTACGGGCAAAGTGCCAACTGTATCGACTCTGACCCTTTTTGTACAGGTACAAATTATGTTTTTCCGGCTACGGTGAATGCACCCGATGCCGAAGAAGGTCCTGATTACGGATGTTTTGTCACGCAGCCGAACCCGGTTTGGTATCATATGCAAATTGATGCTCCCGGCGATCTGATTCTTGAGATGTCTTCTACCCCGGAAGAAGATATTGATTTTATCTGCTGGGGCCCCTTTGATGATCCTGAAACTCCCTGCGTGGATGATTTGACCAGCGATAAAATCGTAGATTGTTCATATTCAGCATATTCTACGGAAACTTGTACGGTGCCGGATTCAGAAACGGGAGAGTATTATATTATCATGATAACCAATTACTCAAATGATCCCTGTAACATAAACTTTTTCCAGGCCGGAGGGAATGCTACGACAGACTGCAGTATCGTACCACCCCAGGCCAGCTCTAACAGCCCTCTCTGCGAAGGAGAAACACTGCAGTTCACCGCAGCGGATGTGGAAGGTGCTGTGTATTCCTGGAACGGCCCGCTAAATTTCAGCTCATCGGAGCAAAATCCGCAGATTGAGAATGCTACTCCCGAACATAGCGGCACTTATGAAGTGACCATTGAACTGGGCGGGATTGAGAGCGAGCCCTCCGTGACAGAGGTAGTTGTTGCTTCAAATCCCGTGGTGGATGCCGGAGAAGATCAAACCATAAGCTATGGAGCATATACAACACTGGATGGTAGTGTTGAAGGCAATGAAAATGATTACGTTTTTTCGTGGCAGCCTGAAGACTTGCTGGAAGACCCCACTATCCTGAATCCGCAAACGGTAAATCTGGAAGAGACCACCACCTTCGCCCTTTTAGCAGAAAACAGCGAGTACGGCTGCAGCAGCTCAGACCAGATGACGGTGTTGGTTGAAGGCGATCCGTTGTTTGTGCAGATTATTGCAGCGGATGAAATATGTCTTGGCGAATCAACGATTCTGCAAGCCCAGCCGGAAGGAGGCTCCGGGGACTATTCCTATTACTGGACTTCCGAACTTTGAATCTACTTCTTCCAGCCCCGAAGTATCTCCTTCTGAAAATACCACCTATTTGCTGGAAGTGGACGATGGATATATTACGGTTACAGAGCAAAAGCTGATTGTGGTGCACGACCTGCCGGCCGCCGATGCAGGCGAAGACCAAAGCATTCCTTTTGGTACCAGCACACAGCTCCATGGCAGTGTTGAAGGGGTGCAGGAGAATTATGAGGTGGAGTGGCAGCCGGAAGATTTCCTGGAGAGCTCCACGGTTTGGGAGCCCTACACGCTTCAACTGGAAAATACAAAGGAATTTCATATGACGCTGGAAGAGACCACAACAGGATGCACAGCCTCGGATGCTGTTATTGTAACTGTTACCGGCGGAGCACTGGAGGTCACTATCAGTGCCGGCGAAGAGTATGTTTGCTACGGTGACCAGATACAGCTGAATGCTTATGGCAGCGGCGGCTCGGGTGATTATACTTATTCATGGAGCTCTGTACCGGAGGGTTTCAGCTCTAATCTGCAAAACCCGGTAGTGTCTCCGCAACAGCCAACCACCTATCGCTTGGTTTTGAATGACGGATTCAACACTGCAGAGCAGAGCGTTACCATTGACGTAAAGGAAAATCCCTCCCTGCAAGTGATGAACGATACCTCCATCATTTATGGCGAGGCCCTTCAGCTGCACTCATGGCCTGACGGCGGAGCGCCTCCTTACCAGTTTTCCTGGAATCCTGCCGCTTATCTGCAGCATCAGAATGTGGCTGACCCAATGACCACCGAATTGTTTAGCAATACCACCTTTACGGTTTTTGTGGAGGATGAGTGGGGGTGCAAAAGCGAAACCCGGGAGATTGCCCTAAATATTGAAACCAATACCCTTTCGGTGAATGTGAACCCGGGCAGCCCGGAAATATGTCTTGGCGACAGCATTTTACTGCGAGGAAGCTTTTCCGGCAATATTGGAACGGCAGCAACCCATTGGTCGGATGCAATGGGAAACATGCTTTCTGAGCAGGATGAGATGGTGGTTCATCCCGCCACGTCCACCGATTATTATTATGTGGCTCATGACGATTACTTTTCCGATTCCGTGCTTTGCAGGGTAGTGGTTTATCCCAATCCGGAAATAGGCATCTATGCTGAAAACTATATTGTTGAAGAGAATTATTTGTCGCTATGTGTGTATGATACGGTGCTGCTGCAAGCCTCAGAAGCGCTGTACGACTTTACCTGGTCGAACGGAGCAACCACCCCAGAAATTATCATAGGCACTTCCGGGATTTCCGTGGATATGCAGGAGCTTTCGGTGGTGGCCGTTAATGAGTTTGGTTGCGTATCCCGCGACAGCGTCCTGGCGGTTTTTTCCTATAACGCCTGTGTAGGCCTTGTGGAAATAACCCAGCCAAAGATGCAGATTTTTCCCAATCCTGTTTCAGGAGTCCTGAAAATTGTTCATCCTTTTGGCGATAATCAGAAGCCCATTACGTTGAAAGTGACTACGCTGAAAGGGGAAACCATGACAGAGAAGCCCCTTCGCAACAAAGAATATTGGCTCGATGTGCATGGATGGAGTAAAGGCAGCTATATTGTTTCACTAAGCGCTCAGGGCTTTACAATTTCAGAACAATTTGTTGTCAGGTGATGGATTTCTTACTGTAAAACAACTTTTTGCCTTACAGGCTTGTCAGATAATTGTAATTTTGCAGTAAATAACGAGGAAAATCAATGAATTCATTTTAATGGGGTATGTAATCATGACCCGTGATTTTGATTGACAATTTCTTTATAGGAAACAGGGGTTTTATTTACTGCCTGCTCAACTAACCTCAAAAATAAAAGCCCTCTACTTCTTGATGTTCTTC